>Ga0207652_10000360_pt1 | contig 47230 bp, 41 predicted proteins | sample KBSC63BmetaG_FD_184334 | JGI IMG/M metagenome (GOLD analysis project Ga0207652, IMG submission 184334) | Corn rhizosphere microbial communities from Kellogg Biological Station, Michigan, USA - KBS C6-3B metaG (SPAdes) (version 2) | ecosystem: Host-associated > Plants > Roots > Rhizosphere ... | reverse complement strand
GTGGAGGCGACGGAGCGGCTGGTGCCGACCCTGGTGGAGGTGTGCCAGAAGGAGCCCAAGTCGTCCTTCATGTCGAAGGTCAAGAACGAATCCTCGAAGAAGGCCAAATGATCATCGTGGATTCGACGCTGGCAGGATGACCCGACGGCCCTCGACACCTCCCTACTTCGAATGGTTCAGGACGCCCGCGCTGCGGTCCGAGGCTTGGCGCTGCGGGACATGAGCGGCTCCGGGATTCCGGATTGGTTCGCGTCAGCGCCACGGTCCCGGCGGGCGCCGCACCGCTGCGTGCACTGGTCGTCGCCGTCGGCGAGTGGGCGGGCAGGCGGCACCACACGGTCGTCATGGACCTGGCCGGCGGGATCAAGGGATCGATGTGACGGCGATCCCTGCCGCGGGCAGGCAGCCCCCATCCCGCGGGTACGGTCATCGCCAATCCTTGGCACACCAACCGATTCCATGATTCACTCCCTGAGTGAGACGGATCTTGGCGCGCGCCAACGTGGAGCTTCTCCAGCAATTTGCCTGGTCGAAGGTCCTGCTGGCGTTCGACTACGATGGCACGCTGGCGCCCATCGTCGATGATCCCGCGCTGGCGCGGATGCGCCCAGCGACCCGGACGCTGCTGCGCGCGGTCGCGCGCCAGTTTCCCTGCGTGGTCATCTCGGGCCGCGCCACCGCCGACATCCGGACCCACCTGACCGGACTCCCGCTGGCCGAGGTCATAGGCAATCACGGCATCGCTTCGGCGCGCGCCATCGCACCGCTGGTGGAGGAGGTGCGCCGGTGGATTCCGATGCTGAAAGGGCAACTGGACGGCCTGAAGGGCGTGGTCGTCGAGGACAAGGGGATGTCGGTGGCGCTCCACTACCGGCGGTCGCGGGAGAAACGGCTCGCCCGCCGGCGGATCGACGAAGTGGTCGGGCAGATCCCGCGGGCGCGCGTCATTCGCGGCAAGCAGGTCGTCAACCTGCTGCCGGAAGGCGCCCCGCACAAAGGCCTTGCCTTGCAGGCCGCGCGCGATCGTCTCGGCTGTGACACCGCCGTCTACGTCGGCGACGACGAGGCGGACGAGGACGTGTTCTCGCTGGACGAGCCAGGCCGCCTGCTCGCCATCCGGGTCGAGGAGAGCCCGCAGTCACGGGCTGCTTTTTTCCTGCGAACCCAGGACGAGATCGATGACCTGTTACGGGTCCTCGTGAACTGCCGGTCGACGGCCTCGCGCAAGCGCAACGGGGGGCTGGTCCGTGCCGCGTGAGGAGGCCGACCTGCCCATGGGCGAGGTCCTCGACTTCCTGCGCCTCATCTGGTCCCTCGATCACGCGCTGCAGACACTGTCGAAGACGATGCTGGGAACCATCGGCGTCACCGGCCCTCAGCGGCTGCTCCTCCGCATGGCGGCGCGCTTTCCTGGTCTGACCGCCGGCAGGATCGCCACGGCCATGCGCCTCGATCGCAGCACCATCTCGGGCATTTTGAAGCGCCTGGAAGCGGGCGGCTTTCTGCAGCGCCGCCGGGACGACAACGACGGCAGGCGCACGCTGGTCTTCCTCACCCCCCGGGGTCGAGCCATCGCCGGCGAGTCCTCGGGCACCATCGAGCCCCTCGTGGAGCGCGTGCTCGGCACCCTCTCCGCCGAGCAACTGGCGGCGACCCGGCTGACCCTGTCCCGCCTCGCGGACGCCGTTCAGCAATCCACCAACCTCGCCGAGTGACGGCGTCCCCGCGCGCGCAGGTCGGGGAGCGCCCGCGTGAGCGCGCCCCGCCCCGCTTGCACCGAGCACGCGCGCTGCCTCCTCCCCCATTCCCGATTTTAGTTGGTACACAAAGTAAAAGACACTATCCTGTGACCGTTGGCTCATGCGGCACTCACGACCGGGCTCGCGCGGACGCGGCCACCCTGGCAGGCGACGGCACACCTGTTGCGTGGCACCGGTGCCCTGGTCGCGCTGGTGGTGTTCTCGGCCCGGGCGCCGGTGTACGGGGCTGAACCCTTCCCGGCGCTGACCGTCGCGATCGGCAGAGCGTCCTCCTGCTCGCCGTCCGTCAGGCAGGCGAGCGGAGCGTCGCGTGTCGCCGAGGCGGAGGCGGTGGGCGCTCGCCTGTCTCCCCTCGGAAACCCGTATCTGGAGGTGTTTGCCGACCGTACGGCCGCCCGCCCCGAACCCGAGGCGACCTGGCAAAGCAACCTGTGGCTCCCCGTCGAGGTCTCCGGCCAGCGCTCCCGTCGCATCGCCGAGAACGACCGCCTGCAGGAGTGGCGGGCCGCCGAGCTGACGGCGGCCGGCATGGAGAGCGTCGCCGCCATGGTGGCGCGGTACGGCCGCGCCGTGGTCGCCGCCGAGCGGGTGCGCTTCCTGGAAGCGATCGTCGAGATCTCGCGCCAGGAGTCGGCGATGTACGAGGCGCGCCTGAAGGGGGGCGACGTCACGGTGCGCGAAGCCAAGCTCGCCGCCGTCGAGCTCTCGCGGAATCGCATGGCGCTGGGCACCGCGCGCTCCGACCTGGCGCGCGCCCTGGCCGGGGTGGCCCGCCTGCTCGATGGTCCCGCGGCGCTGTCCCCTCCCCTGCACGACGAGGGGCCGCCCGCGGCCCTGTGGGAGCTGGCGGCACGAGATCCGGGATCGCTCGTCACCCATAACCCGCGCCTGCTGGCCCTCGAGCGCGAAGGCGCCTACTTCGGCGCCCAGGCCACACGGCAGACCGTGGACAGCCAGGCCCCGCTGAACGTCATCCTTTCGGCTGGACAAGGCACTGACGGATCGGCGCGCCTGGGTGGCGGCCTGGCCTGGACCTTCCCCCTGTTGCGCCGCAACCAAGGAGAGCACGCGCGCGCGCTCGCCGAGCGCGCGCGCACCCTCGATGTGGCGGAGGCCCTGCGGCGCGAGCTGGGCGCCGCGCTCCAGGGCCTGCTCGAGGAGAGGGCGCAGGTGCGAAGCGCGCTGGACGAGCTCAGGGAGCACGGAGAGCCTGCGGCGGAGGCCGCCCTGGAGGCGGCGCGCTCCACAGAGCAGGCCGGGAAAGGCGATCTCCTTCACGTGGTCACGGCCCGTCGGGACCTGGTGTCCGTGCGGGCCAGCGGCCTGGATCTCGAACAGCGCGAGTGGTCCTTGCTCGCCGAGCTGGTGTCTCTCTCGGGGAGAAGTCCATGAAACCGGCCGCGGATGACAAAGCCTGTCCTGTCGATGAGCGATCGCTGGACGATGACGAGGCTGACAAGAAAGGTGCGGGGGCCCCACGGCGACGGCGCCGCCTTGGCCTGCTGATCGCGGGTCTGCTGGCGGCGGCGGGTGTGGCTTCCGCGCTGCACTGGTGGCACCGCGCGTCCACCGCCCAGGCCGCCGCCGAGCCGCGTGACGTTCCGCGGGAGGAAGAGGAAGGCGGGGCGATCACGTTCTCCGATTCCTACGCACGGCGGATCGGACTGACCTTCGGTGAAGTGGAGCGCACGGCGCTGACCCCCATCGTGAAGGTGATGGGCACCGTCGAGTTCGATCCGCGCCGCCTGACCGCCGTGGGGACGCGGACCACCGGCTTCGTGAAGCGGGTCTTCAAGCTGGAAGGCGATGACGTACGGGCGGGCGAGGCGCTGGCAGAGATAGAGAGCGCCGATCTGGGGCAGGCGCAGGCCAACCTGACCACGGCGCGGGCCGCCCAGAAGGCGGCGCAGACGAATGCCACCCGCGAGGCGAAGCTGTTCAGGGATCAGCTGACGACGGCCCGCGAGTCCGAGGAGGCGGCCGCCACCCTGGCGGCCCGCGATGCCGCGCTGGCGGCGGCAGAGCAAGCGCTGAGCGCGCTGGGCGGCGAGCCGCGGGGGCCCCTGGGGCTACGCGTGCTGCGCTCGCCCATCACCGGCCACGTCGTCGAGGCCGCCATCTCCGTCGGTCAGAGCGTCGCGCCCGACAAGCTGGCCTTCCGGGTCGCCAACCTGGACTCGGTGTGGGTCGAGCTGGACATCTTCGAACGCAACGTCGGCGTGGTCCGGATCGGCGATCCCGTCGAGGTCACGCCGGTGGCCGACACGAAGGGCCCGATCAAGGGCAAGGTGGCCCACGTCGGCGAGCTGATCGACGCCGCCAGCCGCACCACCGAGGTGCGCGTCCTGGTCGACAACCGCGAGCGGCGCCTGCGGCCGGGCCAGGCCGTCTCGGCGGTGATCCGCCTGTCCGGGCGCGGTCACGAGGCGCTGACCGTCCCCGCCGAGTCGATCACCTACGTGGACAACACGCCCACGCTGTTCGTGGCCACCACCCGCAACCGGATCGTGCCGACGAAGGTCAGCGTCGGCGTGAGCGACGGCGCCCGCCAGGAGATCCTGTCCGGTCCACCCGCAGGGACCTCTGTCGTGAAGGCCGGGGTGTTCGCGCTGAAGAGCGAGCTTTTCCGGTAGGTCCTCGAAATGCTGGGACGCCTCACCGAGCTGTCGATCTCCGCACGCGGCGCCGCCCTGGCGCTGCTGGTGCTGTTGCTGGGGGTGGGCACCTGGGCCGCCCTGACGCTGCCCATCGATGCCCTGCCCGACGTCTCGAACGTGCAGGTGTCGGTGTTGACCAAGGCGCCGGGTCTGTCGCCCCTCGAGATCGAGCGAACCGTCAGCCTGCCCATCGAGAACACCTTGAACGGCGTACCTGGGCAGACCGAGATCCGGAGCGTCTCGCGCGCCGGCCTGTCGGCGGTCACCGTGGTCTTCAATGACGACACCGACGTCTGGTTCGCGCGCCAGCTGATCCTGGAGCGGCTGCGCACGCTCGACGATGTGTTGCCTCCCGGCGCCGAGGCGCCTCAACTGGCGCCGGTCAGCACGGGCCTGGGCGAGATCTACCAGTTCGTGATGCGGTCGACTCGTCACTCGCCGATGCAGCTGCGGACGCTGCTCGACTGGGAGATCGTCCCGCGCCTCCGGGGTGTGCCGGGCGTGATCGAGGTGAACACCCAGGGGGGATACCTGAAGCAGTTCCAGGTGGTGATCGACCCCGATCGCCTGAAGGCGTTCCACCTGCCGCTGTCGGAGGTCACCTCGGCGTTGCGCGCAGCCAATGTGAACGTGGGCGGCGGCCAGCTCGAGCGACACGGAGAGTCCTACACCCTGCGCGGCGAGGGCCTGCTGAAGGACCGCGCCGAGATCGGGCAGGTGGTCATCCGGATCGCCGCCGACGGGACGCCGGTCCTGGTGAAGAATGTCGCCGAGGTGCGGGTGGGACCGGCGCTGCGGTACGGCACCACCACGTACAACGGGGAGGGCGAGGCAGTGACAGGGACCGTCCTGATGCTGCTCGGCGCGAACAGCCGAGACGTGGTGCGGGCCGTCAGCGAGCGGGTCAATCAGATCCGCGCCGATCTGCCGGCCGGGGTGCACATCGACGTCGTCTACGACCGCGCGCAGTTCGTCGGCCGGACCCTCGGCACCGTCACCCACAACCTGATCGAAGGCGTGCTGATCGTGACCGCGGTCCTGGCGCTGTTCCTGGGCAGCCTCCGCGGCGCCGTGGCCGTGGTGGTGGGGATCCCCGCTGCCATGTCGGTCGCCTTGCTGGGCATGCACGTCTTCCACGTCACCGGCGACCTGATGTCCCTGGGCGCGATCGACTTCGGCTTCCTGGTGGACGGTCCCATCGTCCTGCTGGAGGCGGTCATCGCCGGCGTGGCCGGCAAGGTGCTGAGCGAGCGCGCCAAGGGGCCGGCGTACGCGGGCATCACCCGGCGCGTGGCGCGGCCGGTGGGCTTCGCCGTCGCCATCATCATGCTCGTCTACTTGCCCTTGCTGGCGCTGCAAGGCGTGGAGGGGAAGATGTTCCGCCCCATGGCGCTGACCATGGCCTCGGCGCTGCTGGGGGCCCTGATCTATGCCATCGCGTTCTTTCCGGCCGTCATGCGCACCCTGGTGCCCGTCCCACGGGGTCACGGCCCGGCCTGGGTGAACCGGCTGCGCGGCCCCTACCAGCGCGCCCTGCCGTCCATCGTGCGGGCGCGCTGGCCCCTGCTCGGCGCAGCCGCTCTGTTGCTGGTCCTCATCACGTGGCGATTCGGAAAGGCCGGCGCCGACTTCGTTCCGCGCATCTTCGAGGGGGACGCGGTGGTGACGATCCGGCGGGCCCCGGGGATCTCGCTCCTCGAGGCGCAGCGCCTCGATCTGGCGGCGGAGAAAGTGCTGCTTGGTTTCCCGGAGGTCACCGGCGCGCTGGCGACCACCGGGCGGGCCGAGGTGGCCACCGATCCGGTGGGAAACGACAACACCGACATCCTGGTCGGCCTTCGCCCCGTCGAGGACTGGACGACCGCGCACGACTTCGACGATCTCTCGGTGCGCATCAAGGATCGCGTCGAGTCCCAGGTTCCGGGCACCTTCGTCTCGGTGTCGCAGCCCATCGAGGACAAGATGAACGAGCTCATCAGTGGCTCGCGCGCGGACGTGCAGATCAACATCTCGGGACCTGACCTGGAGGAGCTGGCGCGCCTGGCCGGGATGATCGGCAAGCAGATCGCGGGGGTGGCGGGCACCGGCGACGTCCGCGTGGAGCGCATCATCGGCCAGCCTGCCATCAGCGCGCGCGTCGACCGCGCCGCCATGGCGCGCTACGGGGCGCGGTCGTCCGACGCCCTGGCCGTCATCGCGGCCGCCCGGGAGGGGATCAACGTGGGCAGCATCTACGAGGGGGAACGTCGCTTCGACCTGCGGGTGGTCACCCCGCTGCGCGAGCCGACGGCGGCCGCGCTGGGCGGCCTGTTCGTCGAGGCTGGGAACCAGCGAAACATCCCCCTGCGCGAGGTCGTGTCCCTGAAGGAGGGGGACGGCATCGTGGCCATCCGCCGTCAGGATCGTAGCCGCACGGTGCGCGTGGACGTCAACCTGCGGGGCCGCGATCTGGTGTCGTGGGTCGCCGAAGCACGCGCCGTGATCGCCCGCGCGATTCCCCTCCCCTCCGGGTATCACATCGGCTGGGGCGGCCAGTTCGAGAACTTCGAACGCGCCAAGGAACGGCTGAAGGTGGTCGTGCCCGCGGCGGTGCTGTTGATCTTCGCCATGTTGCTGCTCATGTTCCAGGACCTGCGGCTGGCCATCGCCGTGTTCGTCACCATCCCGTTCGCCCTGACCGGCGGCATGCTGGGGTTGCTGGCGCGGGGCTATCCATTCAGCCTGTCGGCCGCGGTCGGGTTCATCGCGCTCGGCGGGATCGCGGTCCTGAACGGGGTCGTGATCGCCTCGGAGCTGCGGCGCCAGCTCGCCGACGGCCACCCGCCCCTCACCGCCATCACGCGGGCTTTGAGCACGGCTTTCCGGGCCGTCCTGACCACGGCGGCCGTGGCCTCGTTCGGCTTCCTTCCCATGGCGCGGGCCACCACGGCTGGCGCCGAGGTGCAGCGGCCGCTGGCGACGGTCGTCATCGTGGGCATCCTGATCGGCACTCTGATCACGCTGACCGTTCTACCGGGCATATTGTGGCTGGTGATTGGACCCCGGCGGTGGTCGGAAGAAGAACGGACGCTGCTTGAACTCGATCGTTCCCCGCCGCGGGCCCGGTGACGTCGTGGCCCCATCCGCCATGCTGGAGGTCGTGGTCGCCGGCGCGCTGTGGGTTCGGCCCTATCCCGTGCGGCTGGCCGGCGCGACGTTCGACGCGCGCATGACGGTGATCAGGCTGGGTGGCGGCCAGATCCTCATCCACTCCCCCTGCCCGTTCGACCAGACGCTCGCGGCAGCGATCACAGCGCTGGGTCCGGTGGCGGCCATCATCGCTCCCGGCAACCTGCACTGGCTGCACGTGCGCTCCTGCCAGCGGGCCTTTCCGGCAGCGCCGACCTTCGTCTGTCCCGGTGTCGAAGCGCGCGCCAAGGGCCTCGCCATCGACGGGGTTCTTGGCGACGAAGCCCCACCGTTATGGGCCGGGGAGCTGTCCCAGGTGGCCCTGCAGGGGACGCGCCTCGTGCGCGAGGTGGCGTTCTTCCATCGCAGCAGCCGGACCCTGATCCTCGTCGACCTGGTCGAGAACTTCACAGCGGCCACGCCCCATACGAACCTGATGTCGCGCATGCTCTTCCGCGCCCTTGGCATGTGGGGCCGGCCCGCCCCCGCCCCCGAGTACCGGTTCGCGTGGGGCGACAGGGCGCGCGTCCGTGAAGGACTGCAACGCATCCTGGCCTGGGACTTCGAACGCGTGATCCTCTCCCACGGCGACCTCATCACCGACGACGCGCGAACAGTCTTGCAGCGCGCCTGGCGAAGCGTTCTCACCTGAGTCTCCACGCCTTCGCCGGGCCGACTTGATCCCATCCTTCCTGATAAAAGGGAGCCGACCCAGCCCTGACGGTCAACATGCCTGCTCCCGCGCTCGCGCTCCTGATGCTTTTTGCCGTGGCGACCGTCGTCGCCCTGGTCGTGCGGCGGCTTCAATCTCGACTTCAGGCATTTCTGGCACAACCGGATCGGCGTCTTTTCTCTGGCCATCCCGGGTGTGGCTGTCTCGATCCTGCACCGGCCGCTGGTGCCCCGGGCGAACGGAAACCGCCCTCTGGATAAGCGCCAGGGCTTCCCCACGCCGGCCTCGCTTTTCCTTCCAGGTCGGAATTCGATCGATCTTCTCGGGATTCCTGCCCCGATTGGGTCCTGCACCACCACCGGGTTGGGTTAAAGTCTGCGCTGCCTGGTGACTTCCTCCAGCTCTCCCAGCGCGCCGGTCTCGCCGACCGAGAACCGGGTGCCTCTGGTCGAGAAGCTGTCGTACGCGACGGGCGGCATGTCCGACATCTTCGGGCACTGGCTCTACAATGCCCTGGCGAACCCGGTCTTCGTCACCTTTCGCGGCCTGTCCCCCACCGCCGTGAGCAGCGCTGTCGGGGCCGCCCGCATGGTGGATGCCTTCACCGATCCGCTGTTCGGGTGGCTCTCGGACAACGCCCGCACGCGACACGGCAGGCGCCGGCCCTTCGTCCTGGTCGGCTCGGTGCTGGCGGGGCTGCTGCTGCCCTGTCTCTTTCTGGCGCCGAAAAGCTTCACCCACCAGCAGGTGCTGTGGTTCATGGTCATCTCGGCCACCCTGAACGCGATCATCCTCAGCGCCAGCTCGATGCCGCACCAGAGCCTGGGCGCCGAGCTCACGCCGTCGTATCACGAACGGACCAGCGTCATGGCCTGGAAGGCCGGCCTGCAAAAGATTTCGGGGATCATCACCGCCTCCGGCTTCTGGTTCGCGACGTTGCCGATGTTCTACGACGCCGCCACCGGCAAGGCGGACATCGCGCGCGGGGCCGCGGTGCTGGCGGCGATCTGCGGCGCCATCATGATCGCGTCCGGCTGCCTGACCTTCTTCCTGGTGCGCGAGCCGTACTACCAGAAGGCGAAGCACCAGCAGAAGGTCCCCTTCTTTCGCACCTTCGTCGGCACCTTCCGGTGCAGGCCTTATCTCGTCCTTCTGGGCGTCGGCTTCGCCTACGCCATTCCCACGGGGCTGGTCGGCTCGCTGGGCTATTACGCCACGACGTACTATGTCTGCCCCGACGACCTGCAGGCCGCTGCCCGCATCACGCTCTACTCCGGGATCGCCTATGCGCTGGTGGGCCTCGCGGGCGTCCCCGTGGCCACCAGGGTCTCTGCCCGCTTCGGCAAGAAGGGGGCGCTGACCTACACGCTGTTCACGGGGCTGCTGGCCTTCGGGTCCACCTGGTGGATGTTCACGCCGGCCCATCCATGGCTCAGCGTGCTGTGCGCAGGCTTCAATGGCTTCTCGGCGGCCGGGCTGTGGGTGGTGCTGCCTTCGATGTGCGCGGACGTGGTCGACTACGACGAACTGCGGAGCGGAAAGCGTCTGGAGGGTGCCTTCGCCTCTTCCTTCGCCTGGGTGCTCAAGGTCGGGATGTCCGCGGCCATCCTGGTCGTCGGTCCGTTGCTGGACCACGTGACCGGGTTCGATCCCCGGCTCAGGCTGCAGGCGCCACAGACCATCTGGTGGATCCGGGCTCTGTTCGCGGTGATTCCGGCGGCGGCCCTGGTGGTGGCGCTAGGGTTGTCGCAGCTGTTTCCCCTGACGCCAGCGACGATGTCCGCCGTGCGGCGAGCGCTGGAAGCCAGGCGCGGCGCCGTCTGACGAGGCCAGCACGTGCGACTTGAGCTGCCACCGCTGGGAATCGAAGTAGGCCCCTGCGGGCTCTTCATCAGCAGCGGCAAGGGGACGCACCCGGATCGCGTCCTCCCCGACTACGAGCTGATCGTCGTCAGGAAGGGGACGCTCTCGATCTGGGAGGAGGACGTCCGCTTCGACGTCCCGCCCGGGCACGCACTGGTCCTGTACCCGAACAGGCGCCACCGCGGCGCCACCGCCTTCGGCCGCGATCTGTCGTTTTACTGGATCCACTGGGTCTTCACGCCGCCCGCCAACCCCCAGCGTGTCCTCGACGTGCCGCAGTTGCTGAAGGTCGAGCGCCCCGAATACGTCGCGGAGCTGTTTCACCGCCTGCTCGACGACAAGGAGTCACAGACGCAAGGGATCGACCCGTACGACGCGGGGCTGATGCTGTGGCAGATCCTGCTCGAGGTGCGCCGGACGCCCGCTGAGTCGGGGGCCCGCCGCGGCTCGGTTCTGGCCGGCCGGGCGGAGGCCTACATCATCAAGCACCTGGCCGACAGGCTGTCGACCGCCCGAATTGCCCGCGCCCTGCGCATCAACCCCGACTACCTGAACCGGGTGTTCCGCGAGGTGCACGACATGACGATGACGCAGTATCTGCATCGCCGTCGTCTGTCCGACGCGGCCAAGCTGCTCCGCGAGACGACCGACTCGGTCGCGGAGGTCGCCTCGGCCTGCGGCTACTCCAGCGTGGCGCACTTCCGCCGCATGTTCGAGCGGCTGAAGGGCCTCTCACCGCGCGAATATCGCCGGCTGCACGCCCGGGCCTTCGTGAACGCGCGCTAGCGCCGCCCTGCGGCGGACCCGCGCGTTCGGGGCGCTGGCCGAGGAGATCCGGCTTCGCACGCCAGCGGTTCGCGGAAAAGTCGCTTTCCGATCCATCTTCCCCGGAAACGGTCGTCACAACCGGGGCGCGCTGGCGACAGTTACCTGGACATGATGTCCAACATGCAGGGTCACCGTCGTCTCCTCCTCGCGGCCCTCCTCGCGTTGACGCCGCTCGGCGTCGCGCCCTCGCCTGCCCTTGCCGCGGCCTCCGTCGACAAGCTGCAAGAGTTCTCGCTCGACCAGGTCCAGATCACCGACGACTACCAGAAGAACCTGTTCGCGAAGGACGTCACCTACCTCATCACGACGCTCGACTCCGATCGTCTGCTGGCCGGCTTCAAGGCGATGTCCCAGAACGCGACCCCGACGAACCTGTACGGGGGCTGGGAGGGGACGAACATCCGCGGCCATACCATGGGCCACTGGCTGTCCGCGCTGGCGCATGCCTACCAGCAGGCCCTGGGCAGCGACCCCACCCTGGCCGGCCAGATCAAGACCAAGCTGGACGACGTGATCTCGAAGCTGAAGAGCTATCAGCTCTCGAGCGGCTACCTGTCCGCCTACAACATCTCCGAGTTCGACGCCTTCGACAACGGCACGGGGGGCTGGGTCCCCTACTACACGCTGCACAAGATCTTCGCCGGTCTCCTCGACGTCTACGAGCTCGAGCAGAACGCCGACGCGCTCGCCATCGCCAGCAAGCTCGGGGACTGGCTCTATGCCCGCACCGCCGCCTGGAGCTCCGCCGCGAAGTCACGGGTGCTGGGCCAGGAGTACGGCGGCCTGAACGAGTCCCTGTACACGTTGTACGCGTACACGAACAGCGCCAACCACCTGACCGTGGCCCACGTCTTCGATGACACCGGCCTGTTCATGACGCTCGCGTCGGGCACCGACAACCTGAGCGGCAAGCACGCCAACATGACCATTCCCAAGTTCATCGGCGCGCTGACCCGCTATCGGACGCTGGGCGCGGGCGAGGCCGCCTACCTGGACGCCGCCAGCGGCTTCCTGGGCGTCGTCTTGAAGGACCACACGTACGTGACCGGGGGCAACAGCGAGGACGAACACTTCCACACGCCCAACGCCCTGAATCAGTACCGGGACGCCGTCAACAACGAGACCTGCAACGCCTACAACATGTCGAAGCTGACCCGGGATCTGTTCCTGGTCACCGGCGACGTCAAGTACGCCGACTACTACGAGCGCGTCCACATCAACGAGATCCTGTCGTCGATGAACCCCGACACGGGCATGACCACGTACTTCAAGGCGATGGGGACCGGCTATTTCAAGGTGTTCGCCACGCCGACGGATCGCTTCTGGTGCTGCACCGGGACCGGGATGGAGAACTTCACCAAGCTGGGGGACAGCGTCTACTTCCACAACGACAAGGACCTGTGGATCACGCTGTACGTCAGCTCGACCTTGAACTGGAAGAGTCGCGGCCTGTCACTGACGCAGACCACCAGCCTGCCGCTGTCCAACACGGCGACCTTCACCGTCACCGCCGCCCCGACGGACGCCGTCAGCTTGAACTTTCGGAAGCCCGACTGGACCTCTTCCTGCCAGGTGGCGATCGCGGTCAACGGACAGGCCGTCAGCGCGGTCGCCTCAGGTGGCTTCCTCAGCGTCAGCCGGGTGTGGAAGGCGAACGACAAGATCGACATCGCGTTCCCGATCTTCCCGCAGGTCTCGCGCCTCCAGGACAATCAGAACGCCGTGGCGTTCACCTACGGCCCCCTGGTGCTGAGCGCAGGGTTGGGGACCGACAGCATGACCACGACCCCGCACGGCGTGCAGGTGCTCGCCGCGACGAAGCCCGACGGCCTTCAGGACACCATCAAGGTCAGCACGGGCACGATCAACGACTGGCTGGCGAACATCCAGAGCAACCTGGTCCAGACGGCCGGGAAGCTGGAGTTCAACCTCAAGGGTACCGACTCGGACGGCAAGCTGGTCTTCATCCCGCACTACTCGCGCTACAAGGACCGGTACGGCATCTACTGGCTGATGGCGGGTACCACGGGAGCCGCCGCCACCGCGAACTTCTCCTGCCCGGTGGTGACGGCCGGCGGCGCAGGCACGGGCACGGGTGGGGCCGGCGGTGGCGCTGGCGGCAATGTAGGTGGAAGCGGCGGAGCGGCAGGATCGACCGGCAAGGGCGGCACCGGCGGCTCCGGCAGCGGCGGCATGACGGCCAGCTCCGGCGGCTCGGGCGCGGGCGCGACCTCTGGTTCGGGCGGAGCCAGCACCACCGGGGGCACCACCGGATCATCGGGCGGAAAGACCGGGGCGATCGGCAATGGCTCGGGCGGCCTGACAGGCTCCGGTGGAAACGCCTCGGCCTCGGGCGGGACCTCCAGCCCGGGCAACCCCGGCAGCGGCGGAACGAGCGCCACCTCGGGGGGGACGTCCGGCGGCAGCGCGAGCAACGGCGCGAGTGGTTGCGCGTGCAGCGTCAGCAGCAGCGACGCCGACGCCCGCGGTCCGATGTTCGCTGTGTTGCTCGGCCTGGGGCTGGTGGTTCGTCGCCGGAGGCGGAGCGTCCGAACGTAGAAGGTCGACCGTCAGGGCACGAGAACGACAAACGCGGAGTCGGTATCACCGAACTCCGCGTTTGTCCTGGTAGCGGGGCGCAAGATTTGAACCTGCGCCCTTCGAGTCCACGCCTGGTTGGCGTCTCCGTCGTAGCGACCTGGCCGGTCAACGGAGCCAACGCATCAGTCCAGAAACGCGCTTCTCACCAGCCCGGCGTCGATCGGTCGAAGAGATTCCGGGCCTCCCTCGAACGGGCCGCCACAAAGCAGCGGGCGTCGTTCAAACCGGGCTCAGACGACCTTCACGCCGCTGGCCTGCGGGCCCTTCTTCCCCTGCACCACGTCGTACTCGACCTTCAGGCCGTCGACCAGCGTGATGCCGCCGGTGTCGTTGGCGTGCACGAACACGTCCTTGCCACCGTCGTCCGGCGTGATGAAACCGAAGCCCTTGGTCGCGTTGAAAAACTTCACGGTGCCTTTTTGCATGTGCCTTTTCCTTTTCTTCCCGCCGCTGAAGGTCCCACGAGGCGTGACGCCGACGCCTTCATGGAATCGTGCCGCTCCCCACTCCCTCATCACTTCCTCATGCGCGCATGAGAAAACAAAAACGCGGAGTCCGGTATCACCGAACTCCGCGTTTCTCTTGGTAGCGGGGGCAAGATTTGAACTTGCGGCCTTCGGGTTATGAGCCCGACGAGCTACCAGGCTGCTCCACCCCGCATCAAATTTCGGAGCCGGCAAGATGCTACATCGAAGGGCGCACGTCAAGGGCGCCCCTCGATATTCGCGACGCGCGAGCTGCTCAGGCGGCGACGGGGGGCGCGCCCGAGGTGTACTTCGCGATCAGGCGGCCCAGCCGGGGCACGGCGGCCTCGACGTTCTTCTTCGCGGAGGGACGGAGCTTCTCGTAGGTCTTCTTCACGCCCTGGTTCTTGGCGCGGGCGGCGCGCTCGTCGCTGATGGCCAGCAGGGCGTCGGCCACGGTGGGGGCGCGCGAGTTCAGGAAGGGGCCGATGGGCTCGTTCTTCTGCTGGGCCTCGGTGTGGAACGGCTCCAGGCGGCGCACGAAGTCGTCCAGCATGTGGTCGACCGCCTCGTTGATGAAGCCGGGCTTCACGGCCTTCACCACCATGAAGGCGCCCTTGATGGCGATGCCGGACAGGCCGCCCTTCGAATCGACTTCCTCTTCGATCAACCGCACGCAGTCGGCGATCACCTTCGGACGCGTCCCCGGTACCAGCAAGATTTCGGTCAACGTGCTCATGGCGGCGAACTCTAGCATCAGATGTGATTCCCGGATCCAGGAACGCCGTGGTACGCATGACGGATGGCGAAGCCGCCCGCGGCACGGACCGCGCTGGCCGTCCTGACGGGCGTCAACCTGCTGAACTACATCGACCGGTACATCCCGGCCGGTGCCCTGCCCCTCATCCTGGCGACGTTCAGCGTGTCGGACACCAAGGGCGGCCTGCTGCAGTCGCTGTTCATGTTTCCCTACGCCATCGTGTCGCCGCTGGCGGGCGCGCTGGGGGATCGGCGGCGCCGCTTCGGCGTGGCCGGCGCCGGCGTGCTGATCTGGAGCGTGGCCACGTTCGCGTCAGGCCTGGCCCCCACGTTCGCGTTGCTGATGGTCGCCCGCGTGATCATCGGCATTGGCGAGGCCAGCTACTCGGTGGTCACGCCCCCGCTGCTGGCCGACTACTACCCGCCCAGCAAGCGCACCGGCGTGCTGACGATCTTCTACGCGGCCCTGCCCATGGGCTCGGCCCTGGGCTTCGTGGTGGGCGGCGTCCTCGGCACGCATCTGGGGTGGCGCGCTGCCTTCTTCGTGGCCGGCGTGCCGGGCCTGCTGCTGGCGGTGGCGCTGCTGGCTTTTCGCGACCCGCCGCGACGGGGCGCGACGCTGGCTCCCGCGCATGGCCCCACCACCGGACAGCCGCAACCGGGCTGGGGGCAGTTGCTGCGCTTTCCCAGCTACCTCAGCAACGTGACCGCGCAGACGATCTACACGTTCGCGATCGGCGGCATGGCCGCCTGGATGCCCACCTACGTCTGTCGCGAGCGCGGGCTTCCGCTGGCGCGCGCCAGCCTGATCTTCGGCGGCATCGTGTGCGTGGCCGGGTTCGTGGGGACCATCGCGGGGGGCAAGCTGACCGACGCGGTGGGGCGGCGCAGCCGCGTGGCGGCGTTCACGGTGTCGGGCGGCGCGCTGCTCCTCTCGGCGCCGTTCACCTGGCTTGCCATTCTGTCCCCTACGCCTATTGTCTTCTGGCCCGCGATGTTTTTGACGTTGATGCTGCTGTTCGTGAACACGGGACCTTTGAACGCGGCGATGACCAACGTGTTACCCCCCTCTGTCCAGGCCCGCGGCTTCGGCGCTTGCGTGATGGCGATGCACCTGCTGGGCGACGCGCTGTCGCCGCTGCTGATCGGCTTCGCGTCCAGCAAGATGGGTCTGCGGCTCCCCCTGGCGGCGACGGGAATGTTGCCCATCATCGCCGGCCTGGTCCTGCTGGCCGGGCGCGGCGGCTTCGAACGCGATCTGCGCCGCGCCGATCTGTCCCCCCCGGCGGCTGGAGGCCGCTCCGCATGACCGACTACGCGTACGAACTGGCCCAGGCGAACGAGATCGCCCGCGACGCGGCGGCGACCATCATGTCGTTCGGCCGTGTCTTCCGCGTCGATGCCAAGGCGGGCGACGAGCCGGTGACCGAGGCCGATCACGCGGCCAACACGCTGATCGTCGCGCGCCTGCGCGCCGCCTTCCCGAACGACGCCATCCTGTCCGAGGAGCTGCCTGATGATGGATCGCGCCAGGGGGCGCGCCGCGTGTGGATGGTCGATCCCATCGACGGCACGCGCGACTTCATCCTGGGAGACGACGGCTTCGCCGTGATGATCGGCCTGTGCATCGACGGTCGCCCCACGGTGGGCGTCATGAACCAGCCGGCGACCGGGAAGATCTATTCGGGTGTGGTCGGCCACGGCGCGTGGCTGGAGACGTCCCAGGGCAAGGGCAGCATCGTCACCTCGACGCTGGCCACCAGCCCCGGCATCCGTTTGGTGGCCTCGAAGTCACACCGCACGCCGCGCGTCGACGCCATCAAGAAGGCGCTGCAGATCACCGACGAGTTCAACATGGGCAGCGTGGGGCTGAAGATCGGGCTGGTCGCCGAGAACGCGCGGGATCTGTACGTCTACACCGGCAGCCGCACCAAGCTGTGGGACACCGCCGGACCGGAGGCGATCCTGGTGGCGGCGGGCGGGCGCATCACCGATCTGGACGGCCAGCCGCTCGGCTACACGCAGTCGGACCTGTACAACCGGCGCGGGATCGTCGCTTCGAACGGGGCCCTGCACGACCACGTGATCGCGACGATCGCGCCGCACATCGGGCCCCGCGCCGATCCGTAGCGCAGGGCGGCTAGGACCCCGCGATCGTCATCTGCGCCACGCGGAAGGTGGGCACCTGGATCGACGATCTTTTATCCGGGTCGTCGCCCACGGCGTCGACGCCTTTCCACAGCTCGTCGAAGTTCGCCGAGATGGTGATCTCGCTGACGGGGAAGGCGCGCTCGCCGTTCTCGATCCAGAAGCCGCCGGCGCCCTGCGAGTAGTCGCCGGTGACGGCGTTGAAACCGAAGCCCATCAACTCGGTCACGTACAGCGCGCGCGGCAGCTTCTCCAGCTCGGCGGCCGGCGTCCTGCCGGGACGCAGGATCAGGTTCGACGTGCTGACGTGGGGACCGCCGCCCACGGCACGGCCCGCCGAGCCGGTGGAGCGCCGGCCCAGCTTTCGCGCCGCGAAGACGTCGCACAGGAAGGTGCGCAGCGTGCCGCCCGAGACCAGCACGTTCGTGCGCGAGGCCAGCCCCTCGCCGTCGAACGGCCGCGACCCGGGCGCGTGCGGCAGCAAGGGATCGTCGACGATGTCGATCAGCGGCGACGCCACGGGCGTTCCCTCGCGGTCGGCCAGGTACGTGCTGCGCCGCCACACGGCGCCGCCGGACATGACGCCGGCGAACTGTCCCAGCAGGCCCCGCCCCGCGTCCGGCGAGAACACCACCGGCACCTGGCAGGTGGCGATCTTGCGAGAGCCCAGCTTGGCCACCGTGCGCCGCGCCGCCTCGAGACCGACCTGCTCGGGATCCTGCAGCCCGGACGCGAAGCGCGACGCCGTCCAGTAGACGCCGTTGCGCTTCTTGCCGCCCGCGTCGTCGCACAACGGCTCGACCGCGAACGACGCGTTCGTGCCGCGGAAGCTGCCCGAGAAGCCGGCCGACGTCGCGAACGCCGACGCGCCCATGACCCGTCCGAACACGGCGCCGTCCGAGTTGGTGACCCGCTTGTCGAACTTCAGCGCCGCCGCCTCGCCCACCCGCGCGCGCCGGATTCCCTCGGCCACGTCCAGCTCCAGCAGCGCGTCGTCCCACAGCCCCAGCTCGGGGACGTCGCGCGCCATCTCCTCGGAGGGCGGCAGATCGCCGAGCGGCTCGGGCTCGGCCAGCTGCGCCAGCTCGACGGTGTCACGCGCCAGCTTGGCCAGCCCTTCGTCCGAGAAGTCCGAGGTGTACGTGATCGCGGCGCGGTGGTCCTTGATGACCCGCAGTCCCAACCCCCGGCTGCCCGCCTCCTTGACCAGCTCGGGCTCCCCCAGGCGAACCTTCACGGTCAGCTCGCGGCCGTCGCGCACCAGGACCTCGGCCCCGTCGGCGCCCGCGCGCATGACCAGCGACAGCATCTTCTCGGCCTGCTCCTGACAGGCCCGCGGATCGGGCAGCGGCCGCTTTCCCTCGTTGGCGCCGCTCATCCGGCGCGCGTCCCGCCCACGGTGATCTCCGAGATCTTCAGGGTGGGCGTCCCGATCCCCACCGGGACGGACTGTCCGTCCTTGCCACAGGTCCACGTCCCATCGGACAGGCGGAAATCGTTCCCCAGCATCGTCACCTTTCGCAGCACGTCCGGACCGTTTCCGATCAGGTTCACGCCCTTCAGCGGCGCGGTCAGCTTGCCGTCCTCGATCAAGTAGCTCTCCGTCAGCGCGAACACGAAGTCGCCGTTCGAGATGTTCACCTGCCCGCCCGAGAAGTGCTTGGCGTACACGCCGCGCTTCACCGACCGGATGATGTCCTCGGGCGCGTCCTGCCCGGGCGTCAGAAATGTGTTCGTCATGCGCGGCAGCGGCTCGTGGCGGAAGCTCTGCCGGCGGCCGTTCCCCGACGGCGTCAGGCCGAAGTGCTTCGCCGACAGGCGGTCCTGCATGTAGCCGACCAGCACGCCGTTCTCGATCAGCACGTTGCGCCGCCCGGGGTTCCCCTCGTCATCGACGTTGATCGACCCGCGCGCGTGACCGACGGTGCCGTCATCGACCACCGTACACAGCGGCGAGGCGACCTGCTCCCCCAGTTGCTCGCTGTAGTTCGAGGTCTTCTTGCGGTTGAAGTCCGCCTCGAGGCCGTGGCCCACCGCCTCGTGCAGCAGGATCCCCGACTCGCCCGGCCCCAGCACCACCTCCATGGGCCCCGCCGGCGCGTCCACCGCGTACAGCATCCCGATGGCCAGGCGCGCCGCCTCTCGACCGTGCTCCTCCGGGCTTTGACCGGGGCGCAGGAAGTACTCCATGCCGAAGCGGCCGGCGCCGCCCGAGCGACCGCCCTGGCGCTGCTTGCCCTTGCCGCCCGCCCCTTCGCCCTCGGCGACGGCGCTCACGCCGAAGCGAATCATCGGCTGCTGATCGCGCGCCAGGTGGCCGTCCGAGGTCACCACCAGCACCTCGCGCCACTCCTCGGCCAACGAGGCCTCGACCCGCACGATCCGCGAATCAGCGGCGCGCGCGGCGGCATCGGCCCGCCGCAACAGCTCGACCTTCTCCAGCCCGGCCAGGTCCAGCGAGGATCGCTCGATGGGATAAAAGCTGGGCAGCTCCAGGCGCCTCACCGCCACGGGGCCCGGGGCTCCGCCGCTCGACGCGATCTGCGCCGCCGTCCGCGCCGCATCCAGCATGCGCTCTTCGGACAGCTCCTCGGTGTACGCGTAGCCGGTGGCATCGCCCCGCAGCACGCGCACCCCCAACCCGACCGTCACACCTCGCCCCACCGTGCGCACCCGCCCCTCTTCCATCAGGTAGTCCGCGCCCGACCGGAACTCGAAGTACAGGTCGGCATAGTCACCTCCCGACCCGAGAGCCGCGCCGAGCAGCCGCTCGGCGATCGCCGCATCTATCTGGTCGAGAGGACTGGTCGTCACGGTCATCAAATCAGCATGGCCGACATCCCACCCGCCGCGCCACTAAATCATCCGGGTCAGGGCCCAGGCCCGACCCGCCTACCGATCGGGGGGCAGCCCCAGCTCGTCGCCGGTGTGCGCCTTGATCTTGTGCAGGCCGCGAACCTCGACCTGGCGGATGCGCTCGCGGGTCAGGTTCAGGATGGCGCCCACCTCTTCCAGGGTGATGCCGCCGCGGTCGGCCACGTCCAGCGAACAGGTCTCGGCCATCTGCCACACCTCCAGGTGCGGGAAGTTCAGCTTGATGGCGCCGCTCTCCGGGTTGACGTCGAGGTAAAGGTGATGGCTGCAGCTCACGAAGGGGCACGGGCGCGTGGCCGTGCGGCACTCCTCGCGGGTGCGGGGACGGATCACGTCGTCGGGGTAGGTCAGCTCCGCCGCCTGCTTCTTCTCCTCGCGGGTCAGCTTCTTGGGGGCGATGGTCTTCGACCGCACGCGGCCCGTGCCGCCGGCCGAGCTTAGCTTCAGGCGAATGCGCGCCACCTCGGGCTGCGGCTTATCGTCCTCGGCGCCGTCGATGACAGGCAGCCGCACCCGTGGGGCCTTGTCGCCTTCCTTCTCCTTAAAGTCGTCCATCGCTAGTTCCTCCTCGTCACGTGCGGCCCGGGCGGTCAGGCGCCCAGGTCAGTAGAGATCGTTCAGGCCCCCGACGGCGGTAACTTGTGGCGTCGCCGGCTCCTCGCGTTCGGAGAGGCGACGTTCGAGAGTGGCTATGCGGCGAACCAACTCGCTCGCCGCGCGTTTGGCCTCCACGATCTCGCGTTCGAGCTCGCGGCGCCGTTCAGGGCTCTGTGAATCGGGCCCTTTCGCCTCGCGTTCGAGGCCAGACAGCAGGTCGCGCAGATCCTTCTCCACCGAATCGATGTCGTCCTTGAAGCGCGCGAACGAGCGCTGGATCTCCTCGATGGTGCGGTTCTCCGCCATCATCACCTTGACGGCGTTGACGCGGCGGATGACGTGCGCGGGATAGACGCCGCACGATCCGCGATGCTTGCCCTTGCGGCCGACGCGCACGGAGCGCGGCAGCAGCCCGAGCTGGACGTACTTACGAAGCGTCGCCTCCGAGAAGCGCACCCCGTGCGTCTCGAAGACGTCGACGATCTGACGGGAGGTCAGGCCGTTCGGCCAGGCCCGTTCGATCTCCTGGATCTCGCGCTCGTCCAGCAGCGCCGCTGATGACGGCGGGGAGGAAGGAGATCGAGGCGAGGAAGACGACGGCGAATCCCAGCGCGTCTCCCCGCCTTGCCGACTCCGCCCGCTGTCAGTACCACGCTTCAATTGAGTATCCAGAATGTATTCTATTCAATATATTCACTTCAATAGGAATCTAGCTGTGAGTCTGTTCAGTGGACGATTTCGATGCGCGAACAACGACGTTCGCGCCGGCGTTTCAGCGCGAGAACACGCCTTTCAACGAGTGTTGCTCCGCCCCTGGGGCGCGCGTTTTTCAGACGAAGGCGCGCGCCTATACTGCGCGCCATGAGCTCCTCTTCCGCTGGCCGATCGCACGCCGCGCGCGCCAGCATCGTCGGCGCGAAGTCGATCGCCGCGCTGTCGTTCGGCGCGGCGCTGCTCCTGGCGCTCCCCACGCGCGCGCTGGGCCCGCGCGATCGTCATCTGTCGGACGCGCGCCACGGCGTCTCGGTAGAGGCGCCCGCGGGGTGGACGTTGTCGCAGCACTCGGGATACGGCGACACCATCACGGTGCTGCTTCACCCTGACGGCGGTCGCATCTCCGTCAGCGCCTCGCCCACCACCGCCCTCGATGGGCGCGCGCTCTTCGAGGAGAACCTGAAAGGACTGCTCGCGCAGAAGATGCAACCGTCCGCGCCGCAAGCGGGCCCGCGCGGCTTCACCAGCGTCGACATCACCGTGCCGGGACGCTCCGAGCGCTTGCGGCAGCTGTACCTGGTGCGCGCGACGCCGCAGGGGAAGCAGGCGGTGATCCTCACGCTGGTGTGTCGCGACACGCTGTTCAGCGAGTTGACCTCGGCGCTGGCGTTCGTGGCGGAGCGACTGGAGCTGGATGAGCCCGTGCTGCCGGCGCCGCCCAGTGGTCCGCGCACGGCCGGTACGGGCGGCGCCGGACCGCCGCCGACCGGACGAACGACGTACGCGGCCGCCCTGGCGGCGCCCCCGTCGGACAAGCCGGTCGACACGGCCGCGCTGGGCTTGGGCGGCCGCCCCGCCGCCGCACCGGATCTCCGCGCCAGCGGAGGCTCAGGTGGTCAACTTCGCGCCGGTCACGGGAATGGGAAGGCGGGTCCGTAGCATCTGCAGCACGGCCGCGGCCCCTGGATCTCCACCGCCCCGCCCGAAAGGCGGGCGCATGTACTTCCACGATTTCTTCCACCACCGGGGTGGTCCCTTGTCGACGCAGCCCTGCCCGCGGTCGTCGGGGTCGCAGTAGATGCGGATGTGCATGTGATCGTCGTGAGGCTCCGAATCGGATGGCTGTCTCACGATGGCCACCGCTCGCGCCAGCAACTCGGGATCGTCGCCTTCGGCGCGCCCCTGCTGGATCAAACGGGCCGCCAGATCCTTCTGCACGAAGATCCACTGCACCTCGACACCGGGATCCATCAGCAGCGCGCGCACGAACTTCCAGTTCCGGCGCGCGTCGAAGCGGACATCGGGGACGGGCGCCGCCGGCGCGACCGTGCCCTGCGGCGGCGACCAGGTCGCACTACGCCCGACGCGATCGTAGTGGATCATGGCGTTCCCAGGCATCACCGGCGCGCCGCTCGGCTTCACGGCGTAATAGAAGACGTCGACGTCGCGGCCGCTCTGGTGCGAACGGTGCTCGGCCGATCCGCCGCCGCTGGCGCGCGAGAGATCGCCCACCGCCGCGACCGAGCCGGGATACGAGCGCGCCACCACGCGCGCCGCGCGCACGACCGCCTCGACCAGCTCGTCCGACCCGTGGTTGCTTTCACGCAACCGCCACGGCTCGCCGATCGCGTAGCCGTCCCCCTTCGTGGGCAGACGCGCGGGACTACGGAGCGTCCCGTTGGCCGGCGAACCGATCGACGCGCTGGTGCCGTCGAACGCCAGCGGCCCCACGCAGCCCCCGACCGCGATCACGGTCAGAGCGGCCAGCGCGGGGACGGCTAGCCGTACGCCTTCTCCAGACGTTCCTGATCTTCCTTGCAGCGGATGCACAACGTGGTCTCCAGGCGCGCTTCCAATCGCTTCAGGGCGATGGCGTCGCCACAGTCCTCACAGACACCGAACGAGCCGTTGCTGATCTTCGCCAGCGCGTGATCGATCTTCTCGAGGAAGACCTTCTCGCGCCCGCGCAGGCGAAACGTGAACGACTGCAGGTACTCCGACGACGCGAGGTCCATCTCGTCCGGCATGTCGTTCGCGTCGAGCGTCATGTCCTCATTCAGCGTACGCTGCGCGTTGCGCAGAATCTCCTTTTTCTTGGCCAGCAAGACGTCCTGAAACCGCTTCAGGTCTTTTCTCTTGAGTGCCGTCTGTTCCATCGACGCTCCCCTCCCGACACCTGGCGGTGCCCCGGGTCTCCGCCCGGACTGCGCATGAACCACGCCCCGAAGGGCGTAAAACAATTGGCTTTTTACTCTATCGGCGCCCCTGGGCAGCGTCAACGCTCGCCCGATCGCGGGTCCTCGGACACCTTCTTGACCGACGGAAAACAGGGAAGTAAGGTCGGCCCATGAACCGCGCCCTGGGATTGGCCGTTTGCATCGGAACCTTCGCCCTCAGCCTCGCCTGCCCGCAAAGCGGCGGCTCGCTGAAGGTGGACAAGGTCGAACCGCCGCAAGGCACGACCGCGGGCGGCGAAGAGGTGACGATCGTCGGCGACGGCTTCATCCCCGGCAAGACGCAGGCCGAGGTGATGTTCGGTCACAAGAAGTCCGAGACCGTCGCCATCGCCTCGACCACGAAGATCCGCGCCGTCACGCCGGCCGGCGAGAAGGGGCCCGTCGACATCACGGTGAACTTCGACGACGGCAAGACGTTCAAGATCCAGAACGGCTTCCGCTTCGTCGAGCCCGCCGAGAACAGCAACGCCCGCAATGCCTTCTTCGGCGGCAACAAGCCGGGCGCCGCGAAGATCGAGCTCGAGAAGAAGTAGCCGCAGCCGGGTCGCGAACGAAGCGCGCCAGGGCACCAGCCCGGCGCGCTTTTTCTATTTGTACTCGGCGCGGAACAGCTGCTGGCCCATCAGGATGAACGAGCCGGTGGGCAGCGTTCGCTCGCCGCGGACGCGCAGGAACGTGCCGTTCGAGGAGCCGACGTCGGCCAGATAGACACGGCCATCGCGCAGCGAGATGCGCGCGTGCGTGCCGGACACGTAGCCGTCCTCGGGGAACAGAATATCGCCGCGCTCGCGCCCCATCACGATGGCATCGCCGAACAGCGGGAAGGCTGAGCCGTCGACATCGCGGCCGACGACCACTGACAGCCGGCCCCAGAACCCCGGGTTGGGCGTTCCCGCGACCTCGGTCCCGTCTTCCAGCGGCGCTGGCGCCGCGATGATCTCGAAGCGCAGCAGCTCCTGCCCGATGCGGATGACGTCACCGGACTCCAGCGGCTCCTCGCCGGTGATCTTCGCGAAGACGCCGTTCAAGCTGCGCAGATCCTTCACCACCAGTCCCTGCGGCCCCAGCTGGAACTCGGCGTGGCGAGGCGACAGATACAGGTCCCCCTCGAAGAGCGAGCCCTGGCTGCGTCCCACCAGGTTCTCACCGTCGTGCAGCGGGTGCGCGCCCCCCTCCGAGCCGTCGGGTCGGATGAGGACGATGCGCCCGCGAGGCACCGGCGCCGCCGCCGGATTGGACATGTACATCCCGCGCGCCGCGGGGGCGGCCGCCGCGCCCATACGCGTACCGCAGGCGCCGCAGAACGCGAACCCGGGTGAGACCATGCGTCCGCAATTCGGACAGACCGTGCCTTCCACCGCGCTCGCCGAGGCGGCGGGGGGCGCAACGAGCGAGGGCTGCGCCGGCGGCGTGCCGGTCGTGGCGCGCGGGGCGGGCCAGCCGCCCGCCTCGGTCGTGGCGGCCGGTGCGACCGGCGGCGGCGTCGCCGACCCCAGCATGCCCGAAGCGACGCCCCCCCCGTTGGCCGGCGTGATCGGCATCTTCGGTGAATCGTTCCAGGGGATCCCGCCCTTCGACTTGCCGGGCGTCGGCGGGCTCAGCGTCGGCAGCGGCGTCGGCTCGTTGCCGAGCGCCGCCGGCGGGCTTGGCTTCGCCTCGGGCGGCAGGATGGTGCGCGCCGTCTCGAGGGGGGCTGGTTCACGGGCGGCCGGCTTCGACGCGGCTTTGATTTCGTTGCCGCAGCCCAGGCAGAACTTGTAATGGTCCTGATTTTCCTTGCCGCACCGACTACACGTAATCACGAGATCCCCCTTGAGGGTTGGAAGCAAGTAGCATGGACCTCCGGGAGGGTCAACGCGACCGCCGCGTCCCGCCCTGGACGAACTGCCCCACGGGCCGGCTGGCGGACGCCAAACTGAAATTCCACGTTGGACCGGCGCAGGCTCAGGCGATCTCCACGCGCAAGAGCTGCTGCCCCAGAAACACGTAGTCGCCGTGCGCGAGCTGCGTCTCGTCCCCCAGGCGGATGAAGGTGCCGTTCTTCGACCCCAGGTCCGTCAGGGTCATCTGCCCATCGGCGGAGATGGCCAGCTGGGCGTGACGTCCCGAGATGAACGGATCATCCAGGAAGTTCACGTCGTTGCCCTCGCGGCCAATGGTGATGGTGTCCCCGCGCGCCCGATAGATCATGCCCACCTCGCCGCCCCGCAGGCGCTGCACCAGCTTCATCTTCGAGGGGCGCTTGGGGCTGGCGTAGAAATAGGTGCCTTCCGCGTCGGGCTGGGGCCCGAGATCGGGCGGCGACGGCTCGATCTGCAAGAGCTGCTCGCCGATCAGGAACAGCCCCCCGGAGGGAATCGAGGTGGGCGCCTTGATGCGCATGAAGATCCCGTTCACGGAACCTTCGTCACGGACGAACAGCTTGTTCTCTCGGTACACGAAGTTCGCGTGGCGCGGAGACATCAGCGGGTCGTCGGGGAACAGGATGGCCCCCTCGCTGCGGCCGGCGATGTGTTCGCTGCCGGCCAGCTGGTAGGACAGGCCGTCCATCCCTTCGCCCTTGATGACGATCAGCTTGGCGCGCCCCGGGACCTGATTCGTCCCGAAGTACATCGTCTTCGCGGCTGGAACGGACGACGAAGAAGACGACGCGGGCCCGTCGACGCGCGAGCCACATTTTCCACAGAACTTGAAGTCCGCCGGAACTTCACTTCCGCAGGTTGGACAGGTCTTGGCACCGTTCATCGCGATCCCCGTTCAGATCCTCTCTAGAGGGCCCCGCCGCTGGACAACCAGGGGGCCAAACATGGCGGAATTCTTCGACGTGCGACGTGCCAAGTCAAGGCAAAGCCAGCGCCCGCGTACAGAAGGGCGACAGTGACCGATGCCCGCGAAAAAACACGGCCCTCGACCCGCCCTATTGCGGATCGAGGGCCGTCCGAGGTGGGTTCAGTACGAAGAGCCAGAGGGGGCGGGGATGGGAGGCGGCCCGGGGCGCCGGCGCGGAGACCGGCGCGGCCACGACCAGGGGCGCGCCTGCTTCCGCCGCAGGAACTCGTGCAGCAGGCGTTCGTGCTTTCCGGCCATGTGGACGAAGGTCAGGCCGCTGACCTGGAAATCGTCGTCGACGGCGTCGAAGCGCGGCTCGGCGCTGGCCCAGATGACCTCGTCGATTCCCGGCAGCGCCAGCTCCAGGCTGACGATGCGTGACAGCGGCATCCGGCGCTCGACCAGCTTCTGGACGCGCAGCCCCGTCGGGCTGAGGTCCCTGGCGAGCACCCGGAACCGGCGGTCCCGGATGTACTGGTTCAGGAAGAGCTCCACGCGAACGCGTGAAGCGTATCGGCGTTCTGGCGGTCGACCTGCGTCCATGTAGGACAAGGTAGACGCATTAACCACATCGGTCAAAAAAGCGCATCACACGGGCGGCGGACCGCGGGCGAGCCGGCGAACGCGCACACGGAAGAACCGGGATCGGTCGCGGCCCTGACCGCGCGGACTCAGCCCTCGGACTTACGGTCGCGCAGGAAGGCGCGGACCATGTCCTTCACCGACTGGGGCATCTGCATGCTCACGCAGTCGCGGGACACTTCCGGCGTACGACGGTACGTCTCGAAGAACGTCACACAGTCGGGGCAGTGACCCAGGTGCCGCCGGAAATCGACTTGCTCCGCCGCGGGCAGGTCGCCCTCGATGTAGTCGAGGCAGAAATCGATGAGCTGTTGGCAGCTGATGGTCACGCAGAAGATCTTTCGTCCAACGTAGGGTTTTCGATGGCCCAAACGTGCACGGGTTACGGAATATTACCCAGCGCGGTCGATTCTAAAAGAACAACTTGCCACGCTGGCCGATAGGAATGCGTGCCGCAAGTCCAGGAAACCTCCGCGCATGTCGGACAACCTGCTCCCTCGACCCACGCCGGTTCGATGGACACGGCGCGCTCGGGCCGGCCCACCAGCGCTCCAGCAAATCGCCATCGCAAATTTGCGACCCTCCTCGACGAACGCGAGCGCGGGTCCGCGCCAGGCGCGGGGGTCGCCTCCCCGGCCGCGCGCCTCATCACCGTATCGTCCGAAGCCGCCGGCAGGCGCCAGCCCACCCCGGCTGCAGCAGCCCCGCTGGAGGCGCCACACCGCCTGCTGCTCGGCGACGCGCCGGGGTGTGATAGCGCTTGGCTGCGCATCGAAGGCGGGCGATTCGCAGGCGCGGAGATTCACCTGTCGGTGGCCGGGTCTCGGGTCGAGGTCTGCTTCTTGACACCGCACGAAGCTTCGCGGCAAACCCTTGCCATCGCGATGCAGGCGGTCAGGAACAGGCTTCGGGCGCGCGGGTTGATGATGGTGGAAGCGACCTCTCCCCCGCGCGATCGGCGGCGGGGCGCTGCGGGCGAAACGCGTCGATCGGGCGACGACCAAGCCGAAGATCATGCAGCCAACGGGTATTAGCGTCTCGCCCTTCAACGTCGGCAGGTTGCCTCGCTTGCAGGGCGGCGACGCAGCGGCGGCCCAAAGCGCCGCCGTGCGCTTCGGCCCCGCGGCCCGTCAGCTCGAGCTGACCGTGGCGCGCTTCGGCCGCGTGTCGCTCAGCTTCGCGGGTGTCCTGATGGCGACGCGGCCAGCGGCAGACGAATCGATCTGGCGATTGCGCCGCCCCGGCGTCGCGGCAGCGGACTCACAGGGGTGGCTCGTGATCGGCCACGCCACCGGACTTCGCATCGTCTCGGCCATCCTGGGCATCCCGGGCCCGCGCGTTCACCGGGCGCTCGGCACCACCGAGCGCGGCGTGCTCGCCGCCGCGATCTCCGCGATCATCCGCCATGCGCCCGGCCTGGCGCTGGCCGGCGCCAGGCCCGACGAGTGGAGCGGCAGCGGCCTGGCGCGAATCGAGGGTTGGGCGGAGTCCGAGACCTTCCGCGAGACGTTCTTTCTCGATCTGCCCCCCAGCTGGCTTCCGGAAGCCGAACCTGCGGCCATCCGCGCACGCGTGCAGGCGAGCGGGCTTCCTCTCTCGCTGCCCATCCAGCTCGCGCGCACCACCATCACCGCCGAAGAGTGGTCGCGCGCGCGGCGTGGCGACGCGGTCGTATTCGACGCGGGCGCAGGCCCGCTCGCCGGGGCGCCACGGCCGGCGCTGCTCCGGTGCGGCGCCTTCGCCGCCCCGGCGACGTGGGCACCTCCCGAGCTGCGGCTCACCGGCGGCTTCGCGCCGCTGGCCTTCCCCGAAAGGACCCCGATGCCCAACGATCCCGATCGCGATATCACCACCACCGTGCTGGCCGCCGCCCCCATCGATGTCGTGGCCGAGCTGGGCCGCCTGACGCTACGAGCGGACGAGGTGGCGGCCCTCAAGGCGGGTTCCGTGGTGACGCTTCCGCCGAAGGCCGAGACCCGCATCGAGCTGCGGATCGGCGGGCGGCTGTGGGCACGCGGTGAACTGGTCGACGTGGGCGGGCAGCTTGCCGTGCGACTGATCAGCGTCGAGTCCGCAGCCCGCGGCGACAGCGCGGACGCCGATACGCTGCGCTGACCGTCGCGGTTCAGGCCAGCGAGCGGCAGAGCTCGTCGAACAGCGACGCGGTCTGGGTCCAGCGCGGCGCGGCCGTCATCAGGCTCTTCGCCAGATCGAACGAGCCCATCGCCGTCTCGCGCAGCGCCACCGCCCGCTCGATGGCGGCTGTGATCTCGTGACTATCGACCGCGCCGTACAGGATCGCGGAGCCAGTTGCCGATGCCGGGTCGTAGTCGACCAGGTAGTCGCGGCTGGCGCCGCCGTCGTAGGCGATGGGCAGCGCACCGTAGAGTTGCGCGAGTCCCGGCGCGTGACTGACGCGATCGTCGGAGTCGGCGAACAGGACAGCGTCGGAGGCCGCGCGGAGCAGCCGCTGATCGGCCTCCGTCGCGTCGAGAAAAGCCCACCGTCCCGGGTTCTGGATGGCCATGCGACGCGCCTGATCGAGCAGGTCGGCGTCCCCTTCGCCGGGGATCAGCACCGCGACGTCGATCGATCCCAGCCCACTCATCACGTCGAGCAGCACCTCGCCGCCCTTGCCCCGGCGCAGCGGGGCCACGCCCAGCAACAGCGTGCGCGGACCGACCGACAGCGAGCGGCGCCGGATCAGCGCCTTCCGGCACTCGCCTTTTCCTTCGGGCGCCTTGAGCGAGAAGTTGGCGGGCAGGCTCACGTCGTGCTCGGGATCATCGATCGGATCGTCACAGCCGAAGCGGAGCGCGACGACCGGCTCGTCGTCCGCGCGCTCTGTCAGGCCGCGATCGCCTTCCAGGGTGCGCGCCGCCGAGGGGCTGGGCGCGACCACGGCGTTCGCGGAGGCGGCGCCCAGCGAGGCCAGCATCCGGTTCGCGGTCACCGAGCCCGACAGCAGGCCCGCGTCGTTCAGCAAAGTCGTCTCGCCCTCCGACAGCTCGGCGCCGACTCGGCCGCTCGGCAGCACGAACACGCGCACGCTGGCGGTCGACGTCCCGAGCGCAGGAGCCGCCGTCTCGCCCCACGCGACGGCGACCTCGGGACTGGCTAGCCCCTCCGTCGTCAGTGCGCGCAGCGCCTCGGCCAGGAACAGCGCCGACTCGGCGCGATTGCTGCCCACGGCCCCGGCCACGATCATCTCGGCGTGCCCGCCCTGCGGAGCCTTGCCTTCATAGAAGGCAAGCTCACGCGTGGCATCGCCCGCCTTCACCTTCACGGTACGAAGGCGCCGCGCGAACCCGGGCAAGGCACGAGCCTGATCAGGGGATGCAAGCGACAACACCACGACAGAGGCGCCGTTGGCCGTCAGGCCGCGGGCAAAACCCATCACTGCCGTGGCCGCCCCCCCCGATACCAGGGGCGAAACCGCGTCGCTTACGAAGAGAAATTGTCGAGCCGGCACGACTACTCGGTCGCGCCGCGCTCGTCCTCTTCGCCCGGAAACTCATTCACGGACGGATACTTCATGATCTCTTTACGGGAGATCTTCCATGCCTTCTGGACGATCCAAGACAGCGACCGATCCTGCCGGGTCGCTTCTTCCTGAATCTCCCGCAGCATTTCCTCCGGGAAGTAGAGACTCTGTTTTCTCTTGTCGGAACCGCCCATGCAGCCTCCGGAAACGTATCGGCCAGTGTTGCCCACACCGCGGAACGCGCGTGCAGGAGAAGTGCGATACTGTAGTTTGTAGATGGCGCTTTTGTCAAGCGTCTTCCCTTGGTTCTGCTGGCTGTTCGGTGTTCTGGCCGGCGCAGTGGGGGCTGAACGACGAACGGCCGGCGCGTCGTCCGCGCCGGCCGTGTCCCGAATCGCGCGCGTGAACGCGCGGTGCTAACCCGTGTTTACGTTACGCCATCTCGCGCTTGGCCATCGCCCGGCGCATCTTGCCCAGCGCCTGCTCCTGCAGCTGGCGCACCCTCTCGCGTGACAGGCGGTACTCGTCGCCGATCTCCTTCAGCGTACGCTCGCGGTCGTTCTCCAGGCCGAAGCGCTTGCGAAGGATGTCCGCCTCGATGGGACGCAGGTCGCCGAGCAGCTTCAGCATCTCGGTCTGCGTCTCGGACGAGGCCATCTGGTCGGGGACCATGTCGGCGGCGTCGGGATCGACCAGCACGTCGATCAGCCGGCGCCCGTCCTCGTCCGAGATCGGGCGATCGAGCGACACCGGGGCCTCGGCCAGGAAGGTCTTCATCTTCTCCAGCTTCTCGACCTCGATGCCCGTGGCCGCCGCCACCTCTTCGGTGGTGGGCGGACGCTCGAGCTTGGACTGCAGCTCGCGCTGGGACTTCCCGATGCGGTGGTAGGCGTCGATCATGTGGACCGGCAACCGGACCGCGCGACCCTTGTCGGCCAGCGCGCGGCTGATGGCGTGGCGAATCCACCAGCTGGCGTAGGTCGAGAAGCGGAAGCCGCGACGGTAATCGTAGCGTTCGACCGCCTTCATCAGGCCGATGTTGCCCTCCTGGATCAGATCGGGCAGCGGCAACCGGCCATGGTTGAACCGGCGCGCGATCGACACCACCAGCCGCAGGTTCGCCTTCACGAACTCGTTCTTCGCCTGCTTCAGCTGGATGGCCTGCGCCGCGACCGACTTCACGTAGTCACGGAAGGCCTTGGTGCTGGTCGAGAAGGTGACCTGACCTTCGAACGGCAGGCCCTGCAGCACCCGCCCCACGCGCGCGATCTCGCCCACGGCCGCATCGAGGAAGATGCGATCGATGTCGATGGTGCGCAGCTTCACGGCGACCGCGGCGATTTCCTTCGCGAAGCGCGCCCGCGCCTGGATCGAGGCCTTCGTCCGCGAACGCTCGGCCAGCGAGCGGAACGCCTTGAACTCGAGCAGCGCGTGGCCGATCGATTTCTCGATGGTGTCCGCCATCCAGGTCGCGCCCGGAGCGAAGCCCAGGATCGTCTTCCAGAGGTCGGTCTCCTTGGCCTCGATCTGGCGAGCGGTCTCGAACTCCTGCTCTGGTCTCAACACGTCCAGCTCGGCCATGTCCCGGAAGTACATGCCCAGGAAGCTGGCGGGCTCGTCGTCCGAGCGGGTGCGGCGATCGGCGGATGGCTCGGCGTCTTCCGACTCCTCGTCCGCCTCTTCCTCACTGCTCTCGGCGGTCAGCTCGTCTTCCGCGACGCCCGTCGTCTCTTCAGCCGAGTCCTCGGCCGTGATTGCTTCGGTGCCGGCGTCCGCCAGGGAGGCGTCGATCGTCTCCCCGCCGGCGACGTCCATTTCCAGCTCGACGTCGATACCGGTGTCGTTCGCGGGGGCGTGCGCCGTCACGGGCTCTTCGGCGGCGGCGCGCCCCGACCGGGCCGTCTTGCGCTTGACGACGACCCCGATCTTATCGGCCGATTTCGACTCGGTCTTCGACTCCGGCCTGGTCTTCTTTGTTGCCTTTGCTTTTCTCGCTGTGTGGTTCATGATCATGTTTTCTGGCCGCGCGGTGAGCCCGCCCTTCGTATACGTCCCTCGTCAGGTCGATATTCCGGGTGAAGGCAAAAACTGCGGCACGGGCTTCCGATGCCGGCCACCCGCCCGAGGTGACGAGAATTCCCCGCGCTTTCACAACCTAGGAACGCAGTCGGCGCGCGTTAAGGGTCGCGTTCACATAAGCAACGCCGACCCCGCGTCAAGCGGGAATAGCGCGCCGAGTTAGTCGCGCCGGCGTTCGGCCAGGATGATCAAGTTGCGGGAGGACGCTCCGAAGAACCGGCCGGGCGTGTAAATACTTCCCGAAACTTCGATGACCCGGAAGCCGGCCTGCCGCAACACTTTTCCCAGCTCGTGCAGGCTGTAGGCGCGGACCGAGATCTCCTGGTCGAGCTGCCGGCCGTCCTCGAACACGACAGACCGATGCGTGAGGATACGGCTGGTGTTGAAATTGAATTCAACCTCTTCCAGGACGACGCAGCCGTCGCCCTCCCACCAGATGCGGGCCGGCAAGTCGCTGACGATGTAATCGCGATTGACGACGTCCAGCAGCAGCCGACCGCCCGGCTTCAGCGCGCGCGCCAGGCCCTCGGCCACCTTCGCGTTCGTCTCCTCGTCGAAGTACCCGAAGCTGGTCAACATGCAGTAGGCGCTATCGAATTCGCGATCGAAGGCCAGCCCGCGCATGTCCGAATGGACGAAGTTCACCGACAGGGCGCGCTTTTGCGCCTCGTCGGCCGCCCGGATCAGCAGCGGCAGCGAAAGGTCCAGCCCCGTCACGGTCAACCCGCGCTGCACCAGCTCGATGGCGTGACGGCCATACCCGCAGCCGACGTCCAGGACCCGGGCGCCCTTCTCGGCCGACAGGCTGTTCTCGATGAAATCCACCTCGCGCAACGTCTGCTCCGGCGTCATGAACGGCAGCGTTCGCAGGTAATTCTCGTCGAAGACCTCTTCGTACCAGGGCTTCGAACGCCGCGGGCGCCTCGGGCGCTCCTCCAGCGCCTCGGGCACCGCCGCCAGGTCCGCGGCCGATTGCTCGGGCATGCCGCGGGCCGGGGTGGCGGCCCGCGCCGGAATGGGCGGCGGAACGGCGGGAGGAACCGCGGGCGGCACGGCGGCGGGCTCGCCGGTGGTCGCCGGGCGGGATTTTCCCACCAGCGGCGCGTCGACGATGTCGATCTCGATCCCGTTGTCCGTTCCCAGGTCGCCGTGCAGCGCCTCGGCCATGTTGGCCAGCGTCTGCGCCAGCGGCGACAGGCTCGGCTCGGATGAGTGCTCCGCGGCTGGCTCTTCCGTGGCCTCCACGGCGTCCATCTCCGCGACCTCGTCGGCGCCGGCCTCGAACACGCCACCGGCCGCATCCAGCGGCAGCTCCGTGATCTCGGCCGCGGCGGCTGACTGCGGCTCTGGCTCCTCGATCAGGGCGCCCGAGGGCAACTCGGCATGCGGCGCCTCCGCGCCGTTCAGCATCTGTTCCGTGGCCCGACGCAAAAGATCGTCCACGATGGCCTCGTCGCGCGCGACCTGGTCCGCGTCGGGCGACATGTCGCGGGCGACCGGCAGGCTGCCGAGCGCCGCCAGCCGCATCTCGGCTCCGGCGGCGGCGTTCTCGACGACCGGCACGGGACCCTGGTCCGGCGCCCCGGCCTGCCCCGCGTCGGACGCGGGGATGCCGGCGTTCACCGCCGCTTCCAGCTCGGCCTCGGCGTTCTCGGTGGCCGTGAAGTGGGCGCGCAGGTCCCGCTGCAGGTGCCCGATGTCTTCCGGCGCGGGCGTGACCGTGTTCCCATCCGCCAGCTGGGCCGCCGCGTAGGCGGAGACCTCGGGTTGCGGGGTGGCACCCACGACGCCCTCCGACTCCTCGATCTCCAGCTGCTCCAGCTCTCGCGTGGTGTACCGGCCGCCGGAAGCGGTGCCCCCGGCACGGGGCTGGGGCGGCGGTGTCAACTGAGCCAGGGGATTGCCACTGACCGCGGGATAGTCCCCCTCCCGCGGCGCCAGGTCGGCGCCGGCCAGCAACTCGGCGAGGCTTTGCGTCCCGGTGCCGGGCTCGACGTCCGGCAGCGGCGTCAGCGCGATCTCGGGAACGGGCGTGGGCGGAGACGTCAGGAACTCGTCGACGGGCGACAGTCCGGCCTCGCCATCGACCGGCTGCGCGGCGGCCGCCGGCACCGGAGCGGTGGCGGGGGCGTCTAGCACGGGCTCGGGCGCGGGAGCCTCCAGCGTGCGAAGCCCGCGGGGGCGCGTGATGGTCCGGCGGCGGCGCGCCGGGGTCGAAAAATCTCCGTCGGCGACCGCGAAAGGAACCCGGCCTGCACCGCCGTCGTCGGTGTCGGCGTCGGGGTTTTCCGTGTCCGGCAGGGAGTCCGATGGCGGCGCGGAGTCGTGGGGCTTCAAGCGGTCCTCGTCATTCCATCGATGGACGGCCCGTCCAGCTTGACCGAAATCGCACGTCCGATGGTCTCGCCCATGCGCGTCTTGGCGCCGGGGTCGAAGGGGGACAGCGCGACCCGTCCTGGCTCGAAGACGACCACGGTCGTCGAACCAAGGTGGAACGTGGCCAGCTCGTCTCCGGCGGCGACCCGGGGCCGCGTTTCGTACGTCTTGGCGCGCGGCGGCGAGCGCAGGAACGAAGGATCGTGGGTGGCCACCTCGGTGTCGTACGCCGCCGTGATGTGCCCGACGCCGACCGCCGCGACCATCACCACCGCCGTCAAGCCGAGCTGCCCCTCGATCAGGGTCACAAAGCGTTCATTGCGAATGAACAACCCGTCCACCCGACGGACACTCTGCGCGTTGACCGGGTAGAGGGTGCCCGGGATGTGGCGCCACCCCGTGATCTCCCCGGCGACCGGCGTGTGGACGCGGTGGTAGTCACTCGGCGACAGGTAGGTGATGAGATAGGCGCCGCCGCGCAACCGCGCCGCTGCGGCCTCGTCGGCCAGCAGCTCGTCCAGCTGGAACAGCACGCCCTTCGCCTGCATCAGGTGGCCGTCGACCGCCAAACCGCTCTCGACCACGGTACCGTCAGCCGGCGAAAGGATCGCGTCGGGCCGGGTCTCGAAGGGGCGCGCCCCCGGCATCAGCCGGCGGGTGAAGAAGTCGTCGAACCGGGGATAGTCGTCGAACGGCTTCTCGGCCTCGCGCGTGTCGATGCCGTACAGGCGCGCCAGCCGCGCGAGCACGGCCGACCGGATGGCGGTGGGGATCCCCAACCCCGCCGCCCACCCGATGGCCCCGGTCAGGGCCCGCTTCGGGGCCACGCGCCAGGCGGTCCTTGCGACTCGATCGCTGAGCGGAAGAGATCCCATGGCATACGCGGCGCACCGCGGGTGGTCATCCTATTCGCTCCCCATTTCGCCGTCAAAACCGACGGTGGCGCTTTCGGGACGGAGCGAAGAGACGTCCCGATCAGCGGCGGGCGGCCTCCCCGCCCGCCCTGAAACCCGAACCGGTCCGCCGCTTACAGGGCGTCTTCGCCGCGCTCGCCGGTGCGGATACGAATCGCCTCGTCGACCGGCGTCACGAAGATCTTGCCGTCGCCGATCCGACCCGTCCGCGCCACGGCCAGGATGGCCTCGACCACGTCACGAACGATGTCGTCCTTCACGACGATCTCGATCCGCACCTTCGGGACGAAGTCCACCACGTAGGCCGAGCCCCGGTACACTTCCTTCTTGCCACCGGTGCGCCCGAAACCCTTGACCTCATACACGGTCATACCCTGCACGCCGATCTCGCGGAGGCGGTCCTTCACGTCGTCCAGCTTGAAGGGCTTGATGATGGCTTCGATTTTTTTCATGAGTTTCCCTCAACCTACCGTTGAATTGTTTCCAGCTGGTTTCGCATCCGTTAAATATTCGTAACCGACGAACTCGCGTCAAGTAGCTGGTTTTACTGCTCTTTGTGACAGGTGATTTTACATGCGCCCGGGAACGTTGACATTGGGGTCACCGCCGCGCCAGGCGATCTTGGCGCCCCCGGACGGCCTGGGTGGGCCACCCTGCGGGGGTTGAGCCGCCCCGCCCGGGGGGCGGCTTCCACCGGCGGGGACGGCCCGCGTGGGAGGTGCCGCCGAGCCCGGCCAATTTCGCACTAATGTTGCGGCTCTAGAGTTCCTGTGTTACTAGCCGACCATAGGGACCCGAATGGACTTCATGTTCGAAGACGAGGTCGACGAGGTCGGCTCGGATGTCGAAGCCTACTGTCCGAAATGTAAGGCCGACACCACCCACGTCGTTATCTCCAAATACGAGGACGAAATCCGCCGGGTGCAATGCAACCCGTGCGGAGACGTGCACTCCTTCCGCAAACCCCGCGGCGAGGTCGAAGACGACGTCCCGGAGCCCATCGCCGCCAAAAAGCGTGCGCTGCTGAAGAAGATGACGTGGGACGAGTTCTTCGCCAAGCACAGCGAAAAGGCTGGTAAGCCTTACGAATTTCGCGAGGCTTACCACGAGAACGCGATCGTCACGCACCCGAAGTTCGGGCGCGGATTCGTGTCCGAGGTGATGTCCGACAGCAAGGTCGAGATCACCTTCAAGGACGCGCGGCGCGTGCTGGTCCACAACCGCAAGGACATGCCCGGCCTGCCGCTGGCGGCTGAAGGCGACGGCATCCCGTCCAAGGGCGCCAAGGCCAAGGCGGTGAAGAGCAAGGCGGCCAAGGAAGACAAGACAGCGGCGCTGGCCGCGGCGAAAGCCGCCCGCGAGGCCGAGGCCGCCGCGAAGGCGGCGCCCCCGCCAGTGATCGACAAGAAGGGCGCGGCCGGCAAGAAGGCGGCGCCCGCCCCTGCCCCTGCCCCTGCCCCTGCCCCTGCCCCTGCGCCGAAAGCAGCAGCCAAACCCGCGCCTGCCAAGGCCGCGGCGAAGGCGCCCGTGAAGGTGGCGCCGAAGGCTTCGGCGAAGCCCGCCAAGGCCGAGGCCAAGCCCGCGAAGGCTGCCAAGGCAGCGAAGGCCGCCAAGCCGGGCAAGTCGGCCGATAAGGCCAAGAAGAAAAAGAAGTAGTCCCCGGCCCGGCGGAGCTCCCACGCGGGGACTCCGTCAGGGCCCGCGCGATCACGGCCGCAAGATCAGCACGTAGATGTCGTAGAGGGCATGCGTGTACGCGGCCACCGCGAAGCCGCGAAACCAGAACAGCAGGCCGAAGAAGACGCCCGCCAGGAAGCGGAACGTGAACACGCCCAGGTGCAGCGGATCGCCGTAGGGCGGGATGTGGTGGGCGGCCGAAAACAGGAACGACGACACGCCCAGCGCGAGCAGCAGCGCGAAGAAGCGGCGCATGCCGACCACCCGTTCGCACAGCGCCGCCGTGGCGCTGAGGATCCCCAGCCGGAACGTCGTCTCTTCCCAGAACCCGGCGCCCAGCGACATGATCAGGCGCCCCACCAGCCCCTCGTCCTGCAGCACCGACAGGCGCGGGTTGATGCCGAACACACGGGTCATCACGAAAACGATCAGCGACCCCATGGTCAGCGCGTAGATGGCGCTCTCGAGCAGCACCGGGCCGAAGATCTTCAGGTTGATCTGCTGGCGCCGTCGGAAGATCAGCACCAGCACCGCGAACAGCGCCGCCACCAGGGCCGTGTAGCCCAGGTACGCCGAACGCGACAACCCGATGTTGTGGAACAGGAAGCGCGTCAGGAAGTCCGCGCCGTTGATCATCGGGTAGATGAGGACGACGCCGATCTGGTACAGCAGCAACAGCGGGAAGACCAGCACCAGACCGGTCAACAGGTTTCGCGAATCCGCGGTCGTCGCTTTCGTCCTGGGCTTCGGCTTCGTGGTCGCCATCGCTTTGCGTGGCTTAGTCTAGTGCACGCGCTCGCGCGCGCGGTCAGCGGCCGCGAAAGAAAGATCGCGCCGACGCCTTGTGTGATCCGGCTGACGGAGCGGGCGCTGGCGCGGGACGCTTGTCCGCCGGCAGCTTCTCTTCCAGGCGTGCGATGGCGTCGGCCAGCTCGGTCTTCATGCAGCCGGTCGGCGGCTCGTTGCCCAGCAGGCCGTCCAGCCCCCCTCGCTGGCGCTGCGCACGCAGCACCGGCAGCGCGCGCAGGTCATCGGACTTCCCGAGCGCGACCACCAGGGGCTTCCTGTCCTCGCACGGGCCGCCGCGCTTCAACTGGGCGATGCGCAGCGCGACCTGGTCGACCCGCTTGCCCTCGCCCAGGTCGTCCAGCGCGCGGGCGGCGCGCTCGCGGCGCCGCAGATCGCCGCCGCCGTTCGCGACCTTGGCCAGCAGTTCGGCGGCCGGCTTGCCCACCTGGTCGACCGCCAGGTCCAGCGCGGTGTCGGCCAACCTCGCCTCGCCCAGCGCGACGCCCAGGTGTTCCAGCAGCACCGGATCGCCGCGGAAGCCGGGGTCCAGCTCGATGGCCTGGCGGTAGTCGGTGATCGCCTCGGCGTGGCGTTCGTCCGCAAAGGCGACCCGGCCCATCAGGTAGCGCACCCGACCGTTGCGCGGGTTCTCCGACAGCAGCTGCTCCAGCGACAGGCGCGCCTTCACGATCTCGCCGTTCGCCAGCAGCGCCTCGACGACGCGGACGCGCGCCGCCAGCTCGCCGGCGGCGGGCGCGGGCTTCGTCAGGCGGGCCGTGGGCGTGCCCCTGTGCAAGGCCTTCGGGATCGCGACGACGGCGGCGACCAGCGCGCCCATCGCGACCACGCCGATGACGACCCCGCGCCGGCGCGGAGCGGCGGCAGGCGGGACCGGCGCGGGCGCCGCCAGCCGCTCGGACGTGGGGACGCGCGCGGCGAACGGCGACGGCCCCGGCGTGCCGAACGGCGGCGGGGTCAGGTCACGAGCTTCCCCGCTCTCGCCGGTCAGCCGCTCCGCCTCTTCCAGCGCCGTCAGAAAGGCGGAGGCCGAGGCGAAGCGGTGGGCGCGGTCCTTCTCCAGGGCCTGCATCACCACGTCCTCCAGCGCCGGCGGAACGTCGCTTTGCGGGTACGCGGCGCGCAGGCGGGGCACCGGATGCGACAGGTGCATCGAGATGATGCGCATCTTGTCTTCGGATTCGAAGGGGCGATGGCCGGTCAGCATCTCGAACAGGATCACGCCCGTCGCATAAAGATCGGCGCGCGCGTCGATCTTGTCGCCCAGGGCTTGCTCGGGCGACAGGTACTCGGGGGTGCCGAACACGACACCGGCCTGGGTCAGCGCCTCCCGCCCCGGCTCGGGCTCGGTCACCTTGGCGATGCCGAAGTCCAGGATCTTCACGAAGTCGTGCTGCCCTTCGCGGTCGATCAACATGATGTTGTCGGGCTTCAGGTCGCGGTGCACGATGCCCGCCGCGTGGGCGCGGTTCAGCGCCGCCAGCATCTGGCGGACGATGGTGACGGCGCGGGCGACCGGCAGCGGTCCCTCCCGGATCAGCGAGCTCAGCGAGCGACCGTCCAGGTACTCCATCGCCAGGAACAGCAGCCCGTCGGCGGTACGGCCGAAGTCGGTGACGGCGATGATGTGCGGATGCGCCAGCCGACTGGCTGACTCCGCCTCGCGCTCGAAGCGGCGGACGAACTCCTCCTTGCCGCCGAACTCGGGCAACAGCACCTTCACGGCCAGATCGCGCTTCAGCGTGATGTGCTGGGCCCGATACACGGCCCCCATGCCGCCCAGGCCGATCCGGGAGATGACGCGGTAACGATCCCCCAGCACCGAGCCGATCAGGGGGTCGACCATCACGCCGCCGCACCCCGGGCAGAACTGCAGCCCGTCAGTAACGTCCAGCGTGCAGGAGGGGCAGCTCGGCATCGCGAATCGTAGAGTGTAACCGGGTTTCGAAAGACATCGCCTGACCCGGACCGAGGTGGGCGATGACGGTCCCGTGCGCGGCGGTGCCGCTGACGCGTGTCTCTTGCGGGCGGACCACGGCCAGGACCTCGCGGCGGGGATCCAGCACGCGGCGGGCGGCGCGCAGGATGTCCTCCGGTCTCAGGCGCGCCAGGTCGTCCAGGTCGCGGCGGGGCGACCGCGTGGGATCGCCCAGCGTCGCGCCGAGCGCCAGCGCCATCGCCACCGCGCCCCGCCGCTGAAAGGCGAGCGCGCGGCGGGCGATCAGCGTCTGGCGGGCGGCCGTCAGCTCGTCGGGGGTCACGCCCGCTTCCAGCAGGCGCGCCAGCTCGCCTCGCAACGCCGCCACCGCCACCTCCAGCGTGTCGGGCCGGACGGCGGCGCGGATGGCGAAGGCCCCCCCGTCGGCGCTGACGGTCGAGCGTGCCTCCACCTCTTCCAGCAGGCCGCGCATGTCGCGCAACGCAGACAGGCGCTGGCCGGGCCGGTTCATGATCTCGGCGATCACGTCCAGGGCCAGCCGGTCGGGATCGTTCGGGGTCACGCCGGGAAATCCCAGCACCACGCGCGCCTGCCCGGGCGCCCCGAAGCGGACCACCTGCCGCGGCTCGCTGGCGGGGGCCGGAGCGCCGCTGCCGAGCGGCGGCGCCACCGACGACGACGCCGGCGGCGCGGAGGGACCGCGCGCCGCCAGCGGCGCGTCCGCGAACAGCGCCTGCACGCGATCGGCGACGCGCGCCGGATCGACCGCGCCCACGATCGCCAGCGTGAGGCCCGACGGCGCGTAGGCGCCGCGGAAGAAGTCCAGCAACCGCCGCCGCGTCAGCCCCGCGACCGACTCGGACGTCCCCAGCGCGTCCTCGTAATACGGCCGACCGGCATGGATCGTCGCCTCGAACAACCGCCCGGCCACGTTCGCGGGGTCGTTGTCGCGCAGGCGGATCGCGTCCAGCAGCACGCGACGATCCTGCTCCACGTCCTCCTCGGCAAAGCGCGGGTTGCGCAGGCAGTCGATCAGCAGATCCAGGCCGTGTTCCCACCGGGAGGCCAGAAACTCGCTACGCAGCCCCAGCACGTCCTGGCCGGCAAAGCCTTCCAGCCGGCCGCCGACGTCGGCCAGCTCGGCGGCCAGCTGCTCGGGGGCGCGCGTCTTCGTCCCCCGGACCAGCAGGCGCGCGATCAGCGACGCGGCGCCGGTCAGATGGCGGTCCTCGATGCGTGCGCCGCCCGGCCACACCGCCCGCACCGACACCTGATCCGCGGTGTCGTCCGGCAGGATCAGCAGGCGCACGCCCGAGGGCAAACGATAGGTCTCGATGTTTCGGACGTCGGCGCCGCGCGCCGCCTTGGCCGACGCCACCGGCGCCCGCGTCCCCGCCCCCGCCAGCGTGGCCTGCAGGCGCGCCGTCAGCCGCGGGACGCGGTCGTCGCTGCGCGCTGCTGCGCCACGCGCCACCGGCAGCGTCACGGTCACGCTCAGGTTCGCCGCACGCAGGAACCGCGCCGCCACCTTCTGCACCTGCTTGCCGTCGACGTCGCGCACCCTCTTCAGGTGGGCCGCCTCCAGATCGGGATCGCCGCCCACCGTGGCGTACAGGCCCAGGCGGCGCGCGTAGCCATCGACGCTGGCCTTCTGGGCCACCTCTTGCCGTTCCACCAGCGTGCGGGCCCGCGACAGCTCGTCGCGCGTGGGACCGTCGCGCCCCAGGCGCGCCACCTCTTCCAGCAGGACGGCGGCGGTCTCCTCGACCGGCCCCGCCCCCAAGGTGGCGCTGGTGACCAGCAGGCCGCCGTCGCGTGAGGCGAACAGGAACGCGCGCGTCGTCCTGGCGAGCTGCCGGTTCCGCACCAGCTCGTCGTCCAGGCGGGTGCGCGCCCCCTGCCCCAGCACGGCGGCGAGCACTTGCAGCGCGGCGCGCTCGTCGTCCCGAAAACCAGGCGTCTTCCAGGCCAGGGCCAGCTCGGGATCGGCGACGTCCGCCGTCGACACGACGACGTGGGGTTGGTCCTGCGCGGGCTCGGAGGGACGCGCGGCCGGGGCCGTCGCCTGTCGCCAGGCTCCGAACAGCTCCCCCACCCGCGCGCGCACGGCCCGCGCGTCGAAGTCGCCCACCACCACCAGCGTCGCCTGCCCGGCGCCGTAGGCCCGATCGTAGAAGGCCCGCAGCGTGTCTGGCGTGAGGGCCCCCAGCGTGGCGTCCGTTCCCAGCAGCGCCCGGCGATAAGGATGCGCCGAGAAGGCCGCCGCCAGCGCGGACGCCGCCGCCACGTGCGGCGGATCGGCGCGCGTGGTCCTGAGATCGGCGCGCGCGGCGGCCCGCGCGGCCTCGAAATCGGCGGGCGCGAGCGATGGCGTCGTCACCGCGCCTGCCAGCGCGCGCAGGCCGTCGTCGACGAACGGCGTGGCGACCAGCGTGTGCACGACCGTCTCGTCGTAGCTGGTCCAGGCGCCGGCGCGGGACTCGACGCCAGCCCCGCGCAGTGACCGCCGCAGCAGGTGCTTGATGACGTTCGCGGCCCCTTCCTGGCCATCCGGCTCGTCGGCCGCACCCACCGCTAGCCAGACCTGCATCGCCACCACCGGCGCCGCGTGGTTCTCTTCCAGGACCACGCGCAGGCCGTCGCCCAGCGTGAACACGCTGCGCGTGGCCACGCCGCTAGGCTGCGCCCGCTCCTCCGACGCGCCGCTGGCGCTGCCCGCGGTCGCAGGGGGGCCCTTCGGGGGACGGCAGCCAGCCGCCAACCCCGCGGCGGCGGCCAGCAAAACGACCGGGATGACCGAGGCCGATCTCACGCAGCGACGAAGAAATGTATCACAGGCGCCGGAGCCCGAGCTCGGGTTACCCTGTTGCGGTCCATGTCCGGCCGCTGTCTTGACGCCCCGCCCACCGGGCGGCGCACGCATCCGTGGACGGCAGGCGTTCTGGCCGCGTGCCTTTGCAGCGCGCCCTCACTGGCGCGGGCACGCGCGATCCGCCCGCTGTTCGAGCCCACCGATCTCGAGATGGAGGAGGCCGGGGTGACAGAGATCGACGTGCAGCTGGGCGCCATTCGCAGCCAGGGGCCCTGGCGGGTGGTGCTGCCCGACTTCGAGCTCGACTTCGGCGTCTTGCCCTGGGTCGAGCTGGACCTGGACGGCGCGTACGCTATCGAGGGTCCGTCCACGGGTCCCTTCTCGTTCGATCATGCCGCGCCCGACAGCCTGTGGCCGTCGCTCAAGCTGGGCATCTACGACGACCACGACGAGCAGTCGAAGCGCTCCGGCGCGCTGGGCGCGCAGGTCGGCCCGAAGGTGCCGGTGGCGGCCGGCTCGCACGGCATCGGCGTCGAGGCGCTGTTGCTGCTGGGGTACATGTACGGTCGCCTGCACACCGTGCTGAACGCGGGCGGCTTCATCGATCCCGCGCCGGACCCGATGTCGGGACGCCCCATCGGCATCGAGCTGGGGCTGGACCTCGACCTCGATCTCGACGACATCGACCGCTTCTCGCTGACCGGCGAGGTCTCGGGCGTGGCGTTCATCTCGGACGATCCCGGTCAGTTGCTGGCGACGGCCGGGTTCACCTGGTCGGTGACGAAGTCGCTCGATCTGTCGGTCGTCGGACTGTGGGGTTTCTTGCAAGGCAGCGATCGCTACGGGGCGCTGCTGGGCGTGTCGCCGAAGTTCCGCCTGTTCGGCACGGCGAAGTGATCAGCGATCCTGTAGCGCGCGGATCCGCCGAAACAGCGCGTCGGGCACGACCCGCACCACCGCCATGATCACCTGCCAGAACCAGGGTACGTAAGGCTCGCCGCGGCCGGCGTCGATGGCGCGCACGATGGCGTTCGCGACCCCGGGCGGCCGCGCGAACAGCAGGTTCTTGCGGTGATCGACCGTCATGGGGGTGTCGACGGGCCCCAGCTTGATCAGGTGTACGCCCACGCCGCGCGCGCCCAGGCGCGCCCGCACACCTTGCATGTAGACCGCCAGAGCCGCCTTGGCCGCGCCGTAGGTGTAGTTGCGGGGGCGGCCCCGCTCTCCCGCGACCGATCCCAGCACCGCCAGATGCCCGGCGCCGCGCCCCTCGAAGTAGTTCGCGAGCGGGATGACGAGCGCGATCACCGAGGCCAGGTTCGTCTCGAAGATGCGGCGGGTCTCGCGGAGGTCTCGCTCGCTGGCCAGCTGATCCCCGAGGTAGCCCTGGGCGATGATCGCCACGTCCAGCTCGCCCAGCGCCGCCTGGGCCTGCCCCACCAGGAGCTCGCTGTGCGCGACGTCGGTCAGGTCGGCAGAGGCCGAGCCCGCGCAGGCGGGACCAAACTCCGCCACCAGGGCGGCCAGCTTCTCGGCATTTCGCGCCACCAGGAACAGCCGGGCGCCGCGGCCGGCGTAGGCGCGCGCGATCTCGACGGCGATCGCCGACGTGGCTCCGAAGATGACGACCCGCTCCGACACCGGCGGCAGCGTACCACCCCGTTTCACGGTCCGGCCCGCCACCGCATCGCCACCCGCGAAAATTCACACCAGAGCGGCGTTGACTTCCTCCCCCGGTCCTGGCAGAACGTGCCCCCACCACGGGGCGTGGCGCAGCCTGGTAGCGCGTTCGGTTCGGGACCGAAAGGTCGGAGGTTCAAATCCTCTCGCCCCGACAACTCAATTCCGCGGAAATCCTTCCCATCGGATTCGCCTTGAAGGCGCCCTTCGGGGACCTCGGGCAGTTCGGGTAGTAACTGGGTAACAAGGGGAGCCGCGGAGCGTTTGCGCGCGGCGGGCAGCGGCGGCGCCTCTGTGCCACCCTCCGCGAGGGGGCCTGGCTGCTCGAAGCCGTTGGCGGCATCAGAGGCGGCTGTTGCCGGTTGGACCGGCCGAGGGGCCATGCGCGATCGCGTCGCGCCCGATCCCCCATGCCATTCCTCCGCAGTCGAAAAGGAACCCTCACTCGCGACGCACCGATGGGATTGATCGAATGGTTGGCCACCAGATTCGACTCGCCTCGCTCGAAGCTGATCGACGGTCTCGCCCCTCGGCCGCAGGCTCTCATCAACCGAGCCGTCTACCGCTCGGAACCGCGGGCACGACTGTGGGCTCGTGCCCTGGGCGGCGCAGCAACCGAAAGTCCTGGGCCGTCTGCCAGGCGGTCGCGAAGGAACATGAAGCGCGGCGTGCAACCTCGGCGACAGCCAGTTTGGGATCGCGATTCAGCACCGTCCACACGTCGGCTCGCCACGTCGGGCCCATGACAACCCGATTGCGATACCCTGCGTGGCGTCGAACGAGCACATCCGGCCTGAGCACGTCGTCAGCTCGATCGCGCAACGTTCCCCGAGGTACTTTCAGCTTCGATCCCGCGAAGCGCTCGTCGGCGCCACGTCGGGCGAGCTGGAATGCGGTGCCCGTGGGCAGCAGGTCGACCGGCTCACCACGGTACAGCTTCACGAGTCGGCCGAGCCGGCGGTCTTTCGCGAGCCAGACAGCGACGGCGGACCAGTAAGCCCGCACGCGGTCAGCGGGATGCTCACCGACCAGTCGCACGAGCCGATCGGCGTTCACGCGGGCGTGGTGCACGCCCATCCACGTCGTCAGGACTGATAGGACGCGAAGGTCCCCTTCGACTATTCCCACTTCCGAGGCGTGCAGCAGGGTGCTCTCGATGTCCGCATCGACGTACGGCTCGGCGGCGAGGTTCATGCCGATGCCCACCATGCACGCTGTGAGCTCCTCAGCCGGCGGCGCCGCGCTGGCCGCCGCTGTCCGTCTAAAGGCCATGATCGAGCCTCTGCGAAAGGTCGGCGATGGTCGCGCGCACGTGCGCCGGCCAGTCTGGGTTTGCGTCCTGCTCGGCCAGCCAGATCACAGCCTCCTCAAGTTCGGCAAGCGTCGGCGCGAGCTCTACGCAATCCAACAGGTCAATGCCTCGGTCGCAGAGAGCGAATAGCTTGGTCTTGAGCAAGTCCTTGCGGCCCAGGGTGGTGAGCACCAGCGCCCGACCCTCGAAGACCGGCCGGGTACGGAGCTGCCAAGCCTCTGGGAGGACATCCCCAACCTGCATCGGCCCGTTGTTGAGCCAGTCATCCATGAGGTCGATACCCAGGCGCCGCTGGGCCTGGGCGAACTCGCGCGCCGCATCGGCGATCTCTCGTGGAAGCTCGGGAGCGAGAATGTCGAAGTCGCGCGTTTGCCTGGTGGTCACGCCCAGTAGCGCGAGCGCTGAACCGCCAATGACGACTGCGTCGAGCCGCAGCCCGAGGGCGGCCAGATGGCGGTCGAACGCTTCGATGGTCGGTCTAGGTCGCATGACGGGCCGAGATGGTATCGGATTAACCGATACCTAGAATGACCCACGCGACACCGCTGATCAAGGTCTGCGAGCCGACGCTATCCGGTGACTCGCCCCTGACACCTGAACAGCCCGCCGCCGGCGTCACCGCGCGAGGGCGCCGGCAGGGACGGGCTCGAGCCAGGGCAAGCGCTGTCCTTCTCTGGGCACCTGGCGCGCCAGGTGCCTACGGTGGAGCACTTGGTTGCGTACGCAACTAGTTTCAGACAGACTCGTCTCGTGCCAACGCGCAAAGCAGGCAGTCAGGTCGACGAGCTGCGACGGCTCGTACAGCGCTTGTTCCGGCGCTTCGGCGCGCTGGCCAGTGACGCGACCCCCTGTGGCCTGCCGCTCTCGATTCCTCACGCGCACGCGCTGATGGTGCTCCTCGGTCGCGGCGAGCTCTCCCAGCAGGATCTCGGTGGTGAGCTGTGCATCGACAAGAGCAACGTCGCTCGGCTGTGCGCCAGGATGGTGTCCGCGGGCCACGTCGCCCAACGGCCGGCCGATACGGACGGCCGCAGCCGGCTCGTCTCGCTGACCGCCAAGGGCGAGCGCGTCGCGCGCCAGGTCGAGAGCGCCAGCGCCTCGCGCTTCAGCGCTCTCCTGCGTGGGCTGCCCGAGAAGACACGCCCGGACGTCCTGACGGCGCTCCAGCATCTGCTCGCGTCGGTGGAGGCACTGCCGAGCGCCGCCACCGAGGAAAGGACGGACTGATGACACGGCCCGCGTTCGCCTTGCTCGCGTTGCTCTCGCTCTTCGGATGCCGGCATCGAGAGGCCGCGGCTACCCCGCCGTCGCCAGCGCCGAACGGCGGTCCGTCCGCCCTGGACGAGATGGACACGCGCACGCCCGTTCCGCTGCTCCCGATGATGGCGAATCACCA
>Ga0207652_10000358_pt1 | contig 47269 bp, 76 predicted proteins | sample KBSC63BmetaG_FD_184334 | JGI IMG/M metagenome (GOLD analysis project Ga0207652, IMG submission 184334) | Corn rhizosphere microbial communities from Kellogg Biological Station, Michigan, USA - KBS C6-3B metaG (SPAdes) (version 2) | ecosystem: Host-associated > Plants > Roots > Rhizosphere ... | reverse complement strand
GGCAGACGCTGAGTTACATACGGCGTCGCACGAAGAAAATTGCGTCCGCCGCGGAGGCCCGCAAGCAGTCGCGGACCGCCGACGATGGCGGCGGAACAGCGTAAGAACCGCGTGTCAGAATCAGGGGCGAATTGTCAGAATCGCAGCGAGGGGAATCAATAGGTTAGCTGGTCGGGGCAGCTGGATTCGAACCAACATCAAGTCTTTGGAATCGTTCAAGGCGATTCTGACAGATCAACCGAGAGCCGCCCGGACAGTCCCCAAACCCGCCTGCGATTCTGACATCCGGCGCACCAGTTGCGTGGCGTTCGTTGCGTTGAGTTTACGCGCTCCAAATTGTCAGGATGCCACATGAAAAACCCGATCCCGCGATCGGCGCTCGAGCACCACATTGCCTTCGTCGGTAAGACCGGCAGCGGCAAGACCGGCTCGGCCAAGAGCGGCATCATCGAGCCGGCGCTGGCGGCCTCCGAGCGCGTCTGCGTGATCGATCCCACCGGCGCCTGGTGGGGCCTGCGGCTCGACGCCGACGGCAAATCGAGGGGCCTGCCGATCTACGTGTTCGGCGGCGATCATGGCGACTACCCGCTGCAGGGAACCCAGGGCGAGATGATGGCGGAAGCGATCGGCGGTTCCAATACGCCGGCCATCCTCGACACTACCCGGATGAAGACCTCCGAGCGCATGCGGTTCTTCACCGATTTCGCCGACACCATCCTGCGGGTCAACCGCGGCCCGCTGCGGCTGGTGATTGATGAGGCGCATCTGTTCGCCCCTCAAGCCGGCACCCGCGGCTCCGGCGCTATGCCCGATATGCTGCACGCCGCCAACAACCTGATCAGTTTGGGGCGATCGCGCGGGCTTCGCATTGTGCTGATCAGCCAGCGGCCGGCAAAAGTGCACAAGGACAGTCTCACCCAGGTCGAGAGCCTGGTCGCGATGCGCCTGATCGCGCCGCAAGATCGCAAAGCCGTCGAAGAATGGATCGCCGACCAGGCCGACAAGGAAACCGGCAAGGAGATCATCGCGTCGCTGCCATCGCTCAAGGCCGGCGAGGCCTGGGTATGGTCGCCGGAGGCGCACTTTTTGAAGCGCGTTGTGTTCCCGATGCCGAGGACCTATGACTCCAGCAAGGTCCAGGGCACCGGCCGCGCCAAAAAGCGGTTGTCGCCGATCGATCTCGAGAAGCTGCAGGCAAAGTTCGCCAAAGTCAGAACCGAGGCAGAGGCCAAGGATCCGAAGATCCTCGCGAAGCGCGTCGCCGAGCTCGAGGCGCAGCTGCGCAAGGCGAACAGCGCACCGCCTCGGAAGCCCGATGCCGACGCCGGCGCGATCGCCGCGGCCGAGGCGCGCGGCTTCGGGAAAGGATTTAGCGACGCGGCGGACCAGGCAACCGTCGCTTTCAATGCGCTCAGGGAAAATGCGCGGGCCACCGTGCGCAATTTCGCCAATAGCTTCGATAGCAACGCCAAAGGCGAGCGCCTGGCGCTCGTTGCTACCGACAGATCCCCATCGGGCTCGCCTGCGGTTAAGCAGATCGCCGCGGACACCCGGAAGCGCGCGCCGGCCGCAATGCCGGCAGCGCGTGCGCCATCGCCGGCGGCGAGCGGTGATGGCAACCTCGTCGGCGCGCAGCGGCGCATCCTGGATGCGATTGCCTGGGCTGCCTCGCTCGGCACGCCCGCGGTCGGCAAAGACATGGTCGCGTTCCTGGCCGGCGCGTCGCCGACATCCTCGACCTACCAAAACAACCTCGGCGCACTGCGCACGGCCGGCTTGGTCGATTATCCAGGGCCCGGGAAAGTGCAGCTCTTGAGCGAAGGGGCCGCGATCGCTGCGCCGTCAGCCTATGCGCCGACGCACGAGGCGATCATGGAGAAGATCAAGGCCAAGCTGACGCCGGCGCTAATGCGGATCCTGCAGGCGGCAGCCGCAGCATATCCGAATGACCTGACGAAAGACGAGCTCGCCGAGACCGCGGCCGCGTCCGCGACCTCCTCAACCTACCAGAACAACCTCGGCCGGCTCCGCTCGCTCGGCTTCATCACCTATCCGTCGACCGGGCGCGTGCGCGCCGGTGAAGGGCTTTTCCCATGAGCGGCAAACCCCGGCCGCCGGAACGGCCAGTGAAAAACCTGTCTATCAGGATACGCCGTCCGCCGCGCCGGGTGCTGCTTCCGCGCAAGACCGTCGACTATTCCGCTGGCGGCGAGCCGGTCCGCGCTGAGCCCCCGATCTCTGTTCAATCCGATCCGCTATTAGAGCGGCTAAAGGCGGGACAGCGATGAGCCTCCCCCTCACCAGCCAGATCGCGGAGATCGACCGCGAGCTCGCGTGCCGCAAGCTGGTGTATCCGCCGCTGATCGCCAGGCGCGCCATGCGGGAGTCAATCGCCGAGCTGCAGATGGCCCACCTGCAGGCCGCGCGCGACACGCTGATCTGGCTGCAGGCCAACGAGCTCACCATCAAGCAAAGGCTTTCCCAATGACGATCTTGGACAAAGGCTCCGCCAATCCCCGCCTGCAGTGTGGCGAATGCGGCCAGTGGAAACGCCTGCACGGCATCGAGGGCGGCGAGGCAATTCAGCGGTTCTACGGCGGATGCTCTGTCACAAACGGCGATCATCCCTGCGGCAAGGACGTGTGCAGCGAATGCTGTCCGACCAAGTGCGAGCGCCGCCTGTGTGATTGCCAGCACCCAGAAACAACTGAAGCCGGCTTTGCCGCGATCAGCATCGACTGCCCAATCCATGGCGGCGATGAAACCACGGTGACCTCGACGCCATGACGGAATTTCTGAGCCTGCCGCGGCTCGAGATCGGCGACGCCAACTCGCCGTTCGACGAAGCCGTGATCTGGATCGAGGGCCGCGAGGAAGAGACCATCCGGATCGAATGCGAGGGTGCTGGCCGGCTCGCGGCGCTGCTGGTGCGGCTGGTCAACGAGTATCGCCGCGACTGCGGCCTGCAGCCTCCGGACCAGGCGCAATCGCCCTACCGCGCCGGGCCCGGCATCGCGGGAGAGGTCGGAGAGCTGTCATGAGCCTCGAGGACTTCGCCAAAGGCATCGCCCGCCACCAGTCGCTCTACGACACCATCGCGGCCTCGCACCCCTCGCTGCTCAACGGCGAGGTGTGGTGCCGGCGCTGCGGCACCAAGCGCACCGTCGACGCCGCGCGCTGCCTGCGCGACGGCTGGCCGAAGTGCTGCGGCGCCACAGTCTCGATCGACAAGCCGGCCGGGGTGAAGAAATGACCGAGGATCCTAAACGCATCATGATCCAGGCGCCCTCTCTTTTGGACACCGAGATGCAGGTGATCGCGATCTGCATCGAAGCGCTCAGACGGCTTCCCGTGTCCGCCGCCGCGCGCGGCCGGGTTCTCAGCTACCTGCAGGCGCGGTGCCGTGACGAATTCGAGCTCGGCAAGGAGGTGCAATGAAGCGCCCCCAACAATTGAGCTTGAACGTCCGGCTCTACCTGGTCCGCGCCGACGGCTTCTCCGAAATGCGGGTGCAGGCGAAGACCGCCGCGGCCGCGAAGTGGCAGGTGTTCAAGCTGGCGCGCGAAGCCGGATATTTTTCCGATCAGCGATCGGCGTTCCGCGACTTCCTCGCGCGCGGCTGGACCGCAAGCGCGGTGCGGCGATGAAGGCTCTGGCGTGGTCCTGTGAAGAGCGCGACCGGAAGCAATGCCGGAATGCGCACGGCTGCCACTGCCGCGAGATCACAGATCAGCGCCATCAGCTCTGGGAACAGGAAAAGTTGCTATCGGCCTGGCGGCGGCGGGTGCGCCGGCTGGAAGCGAAGCTTCCAAGCGGCCGAAGCCGCCACGCACGCCTCTGATGCACTGGCTCCCCGACCTCAGCGGCACGCCCTGGCGCGGGATCGTGCTGTCCTACCGCAAGGAGATATGGACGCTGGTCGACGCGGCCGATTATGGCTGGCTGGTCGAGCACGCCTGGAACGAATGGTGGAGTGGCCGTGCGCGCTGGCAGCTCTACGCCAAGCGCAACACCGGCACCGCCCGCGACACGGTGCGGATGCATCGCGAGATCCTGCAGCGCGCCGATCCGCGTCCAACAGCCGAGCTGATCGCCCTGCATGGCGACCACCGCAACGGCCAGACGCTCGACAACCGGCGCGCCAATTTGCGCTGGCTGCCACCGGTGGAAAACCGCGCCAACACCCATGCGCGGGAGAAAATCCCCTCGCTCGAGCTGATCGTGCGGCAGCTGATGAACACGCCGGCGGCGCGCGCGCTCGAGCAGGTGCCGTTCTGATGCAAAAATCTGCGGTAGACACGCCCTCATTTTGCAACCATCCTGCAACTGCAAGTGGAATCGGAGAAGATTGATGGTTTGGATTGTTCTGGGTGTCGTGGCTATCGCGCTGTGGGTGAACTTTCTCGACGGCCCCAGGATAAAGCTCCCGCCAAAGCCGACAGCCTGGCAGCGCGCCTGGGCGATTGCCGCCGAGTTTTGCATCAAGCTGGGGGCCGTCGCCGCCGTCGGCTTCGCCGGGTACCTGGCCTGGAAGATGCTCTCGCCCTTGTAGCCCCGCTCGACTCCCGGCTCGCGGCGCGCTTTGCTGGCGCGATGGCCAGGATCATCGAACGCCGCGAGAGCTATGAAGTCGTCCGCAATGACGGCTCGAGCAAAAGCTTCCCGTTCGACGACAACGCCTCGCGCCGCGCGGTCTCGGCCAGGATGACCCGAAAACAGGCGCTGCAGTCGGCAAAGGCCTTTGCGGGCAAGGGTCACACGATGGAGAAGGCGTCCGATGCAAAACCCTCTAAATGACGCTGTGGAGACCCTGAGGCGCGCCGGCCATCATGTCGAGCGAACGGAATTTCCGCCCGCGCCGCTGCCGGCGCTATTTCTGGTCGACGGCCGCGAACTCACGGAACGGCAGCTGCTGGATTATGCGTCGCGTCGCCTCACCTATCCGAACGGCGCGCCGATGTTCGCGCCCAACGGCATGATGCTCGACGAGCACGGCAACCGGTCGATATTCGACGACGTGGACGAGTGACCCCCGGGTGTCCTGGTCCGCCGCGTTCGACGATCCCGTTCCGCTGCCGCGCGGCCGCCGGCTGCTCACCCTCAGAGACGCCGCGCGCTACATCACCAGGCTGCCGGCGGCCGAGCAGCGCCAGGAGCGCTGGCAACACGCCGCAGAGGCGCTACTGCTGGTCGCCGAGCATGACGGTCCGACCATGATGGCGCGAATCGCCATGATGCGGGCGCTCAACCATGGCCGGCCGCAGCCGGCGCTAGGTCCGCGCCGGAAGCAGCCAAAGGCCTATAAGATCGTCCGATAAGCACCTGATCCGGCAAAGTTTGCCCAGAAGCCAGGGGCCGGGCGAAACCATCCGTTAAGGTGATTATGGAACATTTCCGCCCGCGCGCGGTCCCTCGTAAAGCGTAACCGCGCCGCCAGGACCCCATGCCAGCCTTCGCCCGGAAACCCAAGCCCAGGACGCGCCGGGAGCTCTGCGAGGAGCTGCTCGAGATCGAGCGCGACAATGCCACGGTCTTCACCCGCATCGACGCCATCAAGGCCGATCTGAAGCTCAAGGCCGTCGACGACGGCAAGTTCCGCGAGATCTTCGCGGGCCTCGGTCACGTCTCCGTCTCGCCACCGTCTCCGGAGCAAGTGACCGGGGAAAAGCCGGTCATATCAGTCGCGGCCTGGTCCGAGCTGTCGGCCGCGCGCCAGCAAAAGCTGATCGACGCCGGCCTGGTCAAGATCGAGCCGATCATCAAGGGCGCCTACTACGGGCGCGTCGACGTCAAGCTGCACACGCAAGGAGCTCCCGCATGATCACGCCGACCCCGGGCCGCATCGTCTGGTTCTATCCCGACGTCAACGACGGCCGCGCCAAGGGCCCGACGGGGCCCGTCCCGCTTGCCGCGATTGTCGCCGCGGTGATTCACGATCGCTGCGTCAACCTCACGGTCTCGAAAGCCGACGGCACGACGTTCGGCGCGCAGAACATCGTGCTGCTGCAGGACGGCTTCACGCTGGCCGATCCCGATCGCGCCTATGCGGAGTGGATGCCGTTCCAGAAGGGACAGGCCGCGAAGTACGAGGCGGCGCAGGCCGCAGCACCTCAGCCGACCGCGCAACCGGATCCTATGCTCACGGATCCCGCGCTCAAGACCGCAGCGGTCGACCTCCTTCAGCCCGTGCATGACAAGATCGATGCCGTCGCCGCCAAGGTGGAGCAGGTGCTGGCTGCGCCACCGGTCGATCTCGAGGCCGTTCACGCCAAGATCGACGCCATGGCGGCCAGCACGGAGACAAAGTTCCAGGATCTCGGCGCGTGGCTGATGTCGACCTTCCAGGACATCCAGCAGCGCCTCAATCACCCGGCGCTGCAAACCCCGCCTTCGCCACCGCTCTCACCGGACGCGGCTGGCGCAGCTTCCCAGGCTGATCCAACCTCAGCCGAAGGCCAGAAGGCCGGCGGAAGCGCGGATGCGACGACCGCGGCGATCGGGGCGGCGGCCGCGCCTGACGCCGACGCCAACCCGAACGTCGTATGAGCGTCGTTGTCGCGATCGCCAGGACCTGCCACGAGGTCAATCGCGCCTATTGCGCCTCGCAGGGCGATCACTCGCAGCCGGCCTGGGCCGACGCTCCGGAGTGGCAGCGCCAGAGCGCCGTCACCGGCGTGCTCTACGCAATGGGCCATCCGGAGGCGAAGCCGGCCGACAGCCACGAGAGCTGGCTTGCCGATAAGCGCCGCGACGGCTGGCGTTACGGCCCGATCAAGGACCCGGAGGCCAAAACGCATCCGTGCTTCGTGCCGTACGACGAGCTGCTGCCGGCGCAGAAGGCCAAAGACTATATTTTCCTCGCGATCGTCAGGGAAATGACGACGCCGAATCCGGACCGGTGAAAACCGACGTCCGCATCCTCCGCGGCGCGCTCCGCGGCCGGTCGGGCTGGATCTCCGGCAATCTCGAGGACCGCCGATCGCGCGGCATCACGAAAGCGATCGTGCATGCCGGCGCCGAGGTCGAGCTGCTGGCGACGTCGAGCCTCGAAGAGGCGAAGCAGCTCACGTTACCACTACCGCCCGCCAATCCATCGCGAGGCTGCCGTACAACGGGGCGCGCCGATCGATCCGGTTCGCCACCTTGAGCGCGGCGCGCTCGCCGGTCTCGAGCGCGATCTTCTGCGCCAGCATGACGTCGCCGGCGACCAAGCCGCCGCCCGGCAGGAAACACCACCCGCAGACCTGCGAGCCGTGCTCGTCGAGCTCTTCGATATTCATCTGCGTGCCGTGGCGGATCCGGTAGCGCTTGCCGCTGTCGCAGCCGATCACATCGAAATGCTGCGCGCGTTCGTAGCTCGCGAGCTGTGCTGGCGATAGCCACTGCTTGAGCAGCTTGAGCGCGCGGCGCTCGGCGCGATCCTGCGAGCGGGTGTCCACCGGCCGTTCGAAAAATTGATAATTCAGGAAACCGCCGACCTGGCCTGGCGCCGCCCCGTAATCTATCCCGATGAATTGCCCGCGCCGCGGCTCGCGCCGCCGACGCGCCAGACCTGCGCGCTCCCGCTCGTATTGCTCGCGAAGGGCTTCGGCGTCGCGGAAACTTCTGCAGTACCGAAGACCTCGCTCGTAGCTGTCCGCGAGCTCCTCGAGCTGGGCCTCTATCGGCGCGTTGCGGATGCGATGCCAGAGCTCGAGGCATTGCCGCGAAAACGAAAAAGCGGCCAGCTCATCCAGCGCCAATGAAACGCTCTGGACCAAGATCGTCCAATGCCACGCTGCGCCGTATTGGAAGACCGCGGTGAACCCGATCTCCGGCACGCCGCGATGGTTTTGTTCGAACCGCACTTCGCGCAGATCCGGGATGCTCGGGTGCTCATCAAGGCAGCGCCGGAGCTGATGATGGGCCTCCCGCAGGGCTTCCTCGAGATACGAAATGTCAGCCGCCCTTCAGCCGCGGGAAGAACAGCACCTCTTCCACCTTCGGATCGAAGCGGCGGACCAGCTCGGTCTCGCCGGGGCCGGTGCGCACGGCCGCGGTGAAGCCGAGGCCGGTCAATTCCTTGAAGCGCTCCTCGGCGGCCAGCACCGCCTCGGCGTCGCCGGCGTCGAATTTGTGCCGGGTATCGCCGGTCTGGTCCATAACGATCTGGACGGCCATCGCGTTTGATCCTTCGGTTGAGGCAGCGACGCGCAATCTAGCCGATCTGGTTTACAAAAGGCAAAGGGGCCCCCGCGCGCACAAACAAAAACGCCGCCGGCGTGATGCCGGCGGCGCGCAATGCATTGGTGATGAAAAACCCGCTAGTGGCCGGTGAAGGCCTTCCAGGCGTAAAGCCCCGCCGTCCCGATCGCGGAAGGACCGCCGAACCAATATATCGCCCGCCGCAGGAACCGGCCGATCGTGCGGGTCGCGATCAGGATCTCGTGCATCTCGTTGACCTTGGCCTCAATGGCTTTGTGGGCCTCTTCGAGCGCATAGATGCGCTCGGTCTGGGTGGTCGGCCGCGGCTGCACCAACTTCATCTCAGTTGCTCCCTTTGCCCGCATAGTCGGTCCTTTGCTTCACGATGCACTCCCGGCCGAGATCCACGCGCGCGCTGGCGATGATCGCCACCAGGCGATTTGCGAGGTAGGCCGCGATCGCGTCGTCATCCGGCTTGTCGTCGGGCACGTCGACATGCGCGAGGATCTCCCCGCAGGTCGTCGGCTGGTCGACGGCGAGCGGCGCCGGCAGCTCAGCGAGGTTGAGATGGCTGCAGGAGGCCAGCAGCATCGCCGAGCTTGCAAGCGCGAGCGGCCGGAGAAGTGGATACCGGTTTGCGTTTGGCATATTGCTTCACCTTCTCCGCCAGCGCGTCGCGTTCGCCGGCCAGCGCCGCAATCTGCGGCTTGAATGTTTGCTCGAGATCCGTCTTCACCTCGGCGTCGCGGTCGACCCGCGCGGCCTCGGCCGCCTGGCGCATCTTTTCGATCCGCGCGTCGCATTTCGCGCTTTCGACGTGGACGCCATAGAGGGAGCCCGCGAACAAGAGCGCGATCGCCACCAGGACCGCCACGCAGGGCTTGCACTTCAGGACCGCGCCGATGACCTTCGAGACGATGGGAATGGCGACGGCGGGCCCGACGATGCAGGCCGCGATCGTGCCGACCAGGCCGAGCGTCGAGACGATGCCGACGATCCATATCAGCATTTCAGACGCCCTCATCCCTAAGCTTGCGCCAGCGCTGCCACAGCACGTAGCCGAGCGCCGCGACCACCGCGATCGCCAGCAGCGTCCACGGCAGGTTCGGGCTCATGAGAAGCGGCTTTGCTACCGTGACGACGGCACCCGCGTTGTCGGCGGTATCGCGCGCGGCGCTGGAAACTTCCGAGGCGGTCTGGGTGACTTGGCGCGCCGCCTCGGTCGCTGCGAGCGCGCCGCCGACTACCGAGCCCTGCGCGATCTTGGAATGGGTAATCGGCTTGGCGTCGACCGACGGCGCCGCGCGCGGCCGCTTCGCCGGCTCCTCGACGCCCTCGAGCGCATTCTTCCATTTGCGAAGCCACACCGTGCGTTCGGCCAGCCCGTTGCGGCCGCCGTTCACCAGCCTGGTCACCGTCACGATGTCGTCGGCCGCCGCCGGCGCCAGGCACTTGAGCGCGACGAATTCCGCCACCGCGACCCGGAAGGCTGTCGCGGGATCTGCGAGCAGCTCCGGATGGTTCTCGAGATCGAAGCCGGTCATCTTGCCGATGCGCCGGTGCGCGCCGCGCCCGGTCATCTGCAGCATGCCGTTGCCGCGGTAGCGGAAGCCGTCGCCTGGCTGCGTGTTGCCGAGCTCTTTTGCCTTCGCCGGGTTGCCGAGACCGTAGACGCGCTCGGCCAGCGCCTCCGGATGATGCGCGAGCTTGTCGGCCTCCGCCGAGCTCACCCTGGCGCTGTGATGGCCGACGCCGAAGATCTCCAGGATGCGCGGCGCGCTGTAGCTCATGTCCTCGCGGACGATCGTGCCGCCGGCGCACTCGTGGCTCGGCTGCGCCATGCAGTGGGCGATCTCGAGCGGCGTCTCGACGCCGTACTTGTTGAACACGGTCTCGGCGATCGCGGCGATCGCCGCCGTGGTCGCCTGCGGCGCGCGCGGCCACAGCCGCGCCAGCGCGGCGCCGAAAGTTGCATCGGTCATGGGGATCTTCCCGGTGGAGAGCTAAGCGGCGACGATCACGGCACGCCGACGGCGGTCGCGAAGGCGCGCACGAGACTGTACAGATTGGCGGCATCGGTGGTCGTCAGACCGCCGCCGATGGTGGTCGCGCCGAGCTGATGCGGGCTGACCAGCGGCCCGCTGATGCCGGCGCCAAAGGAGAAACCGTGGTCCGCAGGAACGCCGGACGCGGCCCCGGTGTTGTTCAGCACGCGCGCGCCGGCGATGTATCCCTCGACGGTGGTGCTGTTGGGCCTGTTGCTGATGAAATGCCCGATCGGAGAGCCGTTCACCACGCCTGCGATGTTGGAGCTGTTGCACCTGAAGTAAGCGTTGCCGTCCGTGTATCGGGGATAGATTTCCGTCTCTACGCTGCTGATCGAGCCAAAAATTGCGATGCTGGACTCGCCGGGGTCGGTCACGCTGAACACCGAGCAGTGCGCCGAGTTTTGCGCGTAGATAGGAGAGGTCGCCGTTATCGGGTCGAAGTTGTCATTTATCCCGCCATTGGTGCCGCTGGTGAAGCCACGATCGGCCGTAAAAACGGGCGTGTTGATGATCGTCGAGCCATAGTTCGTCGAGACGAGATTGAGCAGCGCGGTGGCGCTGTCCTGGGTGAAGTACATCTTCACCGAGTCCATCTTCGCGAAAAGGTTGAACGTATCCAGCCCGTTTATGAAATTGATGTAGGCGTTGGTGTGGGTGGCATCGAGCCCGGACGTCCTGGCGAGAAACGCGGCCGCGTGCGGGCCGGCGCCGCCAGAGGCGTTTCGCAGCAGGGACGCCGAGACAAGCCCGGGGATCATGCCGCGAGAGCCTTGTTGACGCTGAGCAGGATCTTGCCGTCGTTGAGGACCGCATAGGCGATCGCGTCGCGGGCGCCGTTGGTGTTGGACAGCACGAGCGTGCTGACACCGCCGGCGGCGACGTAGCTCGAGCCGGTCGGGATCACCAGCGTCAGCGCTCCGGTGACGGGAAACCATTCGATGACGCCGGACTGGCCGACCTTGCCGCCCGATGCCGCGCCGAGCGTGCGAGTCGTGCCGACGCCTCCGGTACCGGTCAGCTTGGCATTGATGAAGGTGGAAAAATCCATCGTGACGGTCGCAGCATCCGTCAGCGCCACCGTCACGGCAGCGGCCCACACCTTGTCGGTCGACAGCGCCTTGCCGGCGGTGTTGTTGAGATATTGCGCGGCCGTCATTTCCGGAAACGTCGCGATCGAGCCTAAGCCCAGCGCCGTGCGGCTGCCCACCGCGTCAGTAAAGACCGGCGCGACCGTGAAGGTCTGCGCCAGCGCCCAGGTATTCGCGGTGGCGAGCCGGCCGACGATGGTGCCGTCGATCGAGAACGTATTCAGCGTCAGAATGAGGCCGGTGCCGGCGTTGTAAGAGCCAGGCGTCGTCGCGCCGATGAAATCGGTGACAAGGATCGAGCGCGCGGTGGCGCCATCGAGCATCAGCTTGTCGCCGGCCGCCGGCGCGGTGACGACCGGCAGGTCCTTGGGGCGAATGTTGGTCATCGATTACGCTCCGGCGAACAAGAGGTAGGTGCAGACGATGGTCGGCTGCACGTTGAGGTGCGCGCCGCCGCCGCCGGCGTTGACGTTGTTGATGGTGATGCCGGTGGCCACGGCGTTCGTGTTGAAGGTGCCGAGGGTGCTGCTCATGGCGGCAAAGGTGCCGCCGCCGCCGCCGTTGTTATTGTTGAGGCCCGCGATCTGCGGGATGCTGGAAACCGTGTGCGAATGCCCGGGGTCGGTCAGCGTGTTGGCGTGGCTGTGCGCGGCGAGCTGCGCCGCAGTCAGCGTGATGGTCTCGGCGCCGCCGGCGGCGCCGACTGCGTCAGTAATGCCGCTGCCGGCAGCCGTGAGCCGGCCGGCCGTCGAAAAAATGGTGTCCTTGCAGGCCAGCACGCGGCCGCGGCAGTCGCCGATGCCGAACGTGGTAGAGCCATTGCCGTTGTTGTAGAACGATTGCCCGGCGGCGATCTCGATCTGCGCGAACGCCCACAGCGCCGGGTACGAGGCGCGCAGCAAGGTCTGGCCGACCGGGAATACCGTCAGCGGCAACGCCGACGTCCCGCTCCAGGGAATCAGCTCGCCGACGAAGCGCGAGCCTGCGGTTAGACCCGACGCGGTGAATTCGAGCACCTGGCTGCCGGCGATCGAGACGCCGATGCCGGCGGCGGTTTTGAAAAACCCGGAGTTTGTGAACGTGTCGAAGGTGTAGCCCGGCGCGGCCGCGCTGCCGGCGACGGCCCTCAGTTGCCCGGTCATCGGCGCGGCGCCATTGCGCAGCAGGCGGCCGTTCATCGCGGCGGCGAGATCCTCGAGCGGCGGATTGTGCTGGCTCGCCTGGATGGTCTGGCCGGTGATGGCCAGGTAGCCGGCAGGCAGCGAATAGACGCCATTTGCGTCGGTAGGCATGGCGGGTGATCCCCCAAAAAAGAACGAAGGCCGAACGAATTGCTTTGAAGTGAGCCGGGAATCGGGCTAGGAGCGCCGATGGTCCGGATCTGGATTGCCACCGCGCTATTGATCGGCTTCATCGTCGCGGTGAAGTTCGGGCTTAACCAGGCGCTCGCCGCGTGGGGCTTCGGCCCCTACATGGCGGCGTGCGCGGTGGTCACATCAGGCGCTATTGCCGCGGCCTTCGCGTACGATCATGCAACAACGCATTCGCAGCAATCGCCGCTGCGAGAGTTGAACGATCGCCCACCTTCGATGAAGTAACGGCGTTTTGGCGGCGCCGATCGAGCGCATCGACGATCGCCTGGAAATGCGCGTCGCGCTTCGGGCCTTGCGCCGTCAACACCCGCGCCACCTCGCCGTAGGACCTAGTCGGATCGGACCGCGCCAGCGCATTCGCGATCGCCTGCACGCCCTTCTTGGCGCCGGCGGCCAGAAATCCCGTCATCGACATGTTCGGGTTCACCAGCGGCACGTCGGTCGCAGCCGTCGGCTTCATCGCCTCGCGCGCTGACCTGCGGATCTCGGTCTGCGAATTCTCCACTACCTTGGTGTGAGTGTCGCGGAACTTGATGTTGCGATCGACGCTGGCCATCAGCTGCTTCGCCGCGTCATCGCCATGGACGATCGCCATCTTGTCGGTATTCCAGCCGCCCTCGCCCTGCAGCTCGCCGCGCAGCGCCTGCAGGTCGTTGGCCTTGGTGCCGAGCACACGATTGAGCTCGCCGCGGCTGCCCTTGCCAAGCGCAATGCGCTCGCCGGCGGTGAGCTGCTCGAAGTCGTCGAGGAAACGGCCCGGCGACGGCGTCGTCTTGCCCTCGCCGAGGTAGGACGTGCCGGCCTTCACGGCGTCGGCGCGTTTTGCCAGCGCGGCCGAGACGCGGTTGGCGGTCGCATAGCCGGAGACCTGGTCCTCGAGGATGCCGTTGAGCTGGTGGCGAAACTGCTTCAGCGCGAACTGCTGGTTTTTCACAGCACCGGCGGGCACGCCGAGGCCGGGCAGATCGTGTTCGATCACGTTGTCGAGCTCGCCCTTGATCTTGTGCAGGACCTGCGCGTCATCCTGCGCGACGGGAACGCTGTCGAACACCATCTGGCCGCGGCCGTCGATCTCCTGGCGGCCGGTATAGGGATCGATGCGCGGCTTCTTCTCGAAGCGCGTCAGCATGCCCTTGAGGTTGGTGAGCGCCTTTTCCTCCATGCCGACCGATCGCGGGATCGCGTCCGACAGATCGCGCATGATCTCGCCGGTCTGGACCGCCGGCGCGCCGTCGATCGCGCGGCCGTAATTGCGCGCGTCGACCGCGGAGCGATGCGCGATGATCGCGTTCGTCACCGTCTGCGGATCTTCGGCCGGGCCCATGGCGCGCTCGACATCGCCCATGATCCGCGAATTGGTGGCCTGGTTGCGCGACGTCAGCGCGTTGGTCGCAATCGAGCGGCCTTCGTCACTGAGCAGCGCCGAGCCTTGCGTCTTGCCGAGCATTGCTGGGCCGGAATCGGCGAGCATGGCCTCCGGACCGAGCCGGTCGAGCTCGGAACGCACCGCCGCCGGCGTGTCGGCTTCCATGGCGCTGACCAAATGGCCGCTCGCACCGCGCGACATGCCCTCGGCGCGGCCGCGCATCGCATTCGCGACTGCGTTGACGCCGGAGCCGATGATCTTGGCAGCGCCGGGGATCAGGGCGCCGATGGTTGCGCCGGCGCCCCCGCCGATCGCGGCATCCTTCGCGGCCTGCGGAATGTCGGTCCAGTCTTTCGAGCTCAAGCCGCCCTGCAGGGCGCCCACCGTGCCGCCGGTCAGTGCTGCATAAAGCGTCTTGGCGCCGAGCGAAGCGCCCTTGGCCGCGGCGCCGATCGCGGCGAGCGGCGCGGCGCCGCTTCCGACAATGTCGATTGCCGGCGCGGCGATCGGATGGTCGGCGTGAAACTGCTCGGTCTCGCCCTGCTCTTTCTTGAGCTGATCGCCATATCCGCTGCCGCCGGCGAGGATGGCAGTCATGCCGGCGCGCGCGCGATCGCCGAGGCCGAGCAGATAGCCGTTTTCCAGAATGCGCGTCGGCGCATGAATCGCCTCGCGGATCTTCTGCAGGGTGCCCTTGTCGTCGCTCGCCGACGCCGCGGCAGCTGGCTTGGCCTCGCCGCCCTCGAGCTGGGCCAAAAGCTTTGGATCCGTCACCGGCTTTCCGATCGCGCCGGAATCGCCCGCCTCGAGCTGCGCCAGCAACGCGGGATCTGTGATCGGGTTAGCCACTGGGCTTCTCGAACCAGTTGTTGTCGATCTTCTGATAGGTCTTGCCGCCGATCACCTTCTCGAGAGGCGCGGCCGCCGCGGGCTTCAGCGGCTGCGCGGCCGCATCGAGGCGCGAGGCAACAGCGGGATCGGTGACCGGCGTGGTGCCGTCCTGGCCCTTGCGGTACCAGGAATAGCCGCCCTGTGCCGTCGAGGGCAGCTTGACGAACTGCGAACCGTCTTCCTGCGGCACCGGCGGCGCGACGCTGTAATTCGACAATGGCCGCGGGTTGTCCTTGATCTCTGCGTTCCAGCTCTTCTGAAAACCATCGAGCGAGTGGTTGTTGGCGCGCCAGTAGTCCTCCTGCGCCTGCAGATAATCGCGTTTGATCGCAATGCCGTTGCGGTTGACGTCGAGCAGGTACTTGTTGCCGCCGTCGGAGGTCTCGAGGCCGGGGTTGGCGCGCTGGGCCATGTCGAACTCTACCTTGAGCACGCGGCTGCCGCCGATCGCCTTCGCCATGTCGCCGGCCGCCTTGATGCCGCCCTTGTTGAGCGTCTCGAGGCTGGTGGTGGTGTTGGGATCAGATCCGAGATCGATGCCCCAGTTCTGCTGGATGTAATCCTTGGTGCGATTCCAGTCCAAGCCGAGCTTGCCGAGCTCGCCGCCGGTCGGCAGCTTGCCGCCGTTGCGGTCGATCGCAGCCTGCATCAGCTGGAAATTGTGATCGGCATCCTCGAGTGCGGGCATCAATTCGTTCTGGCCCTTGCGCACGGATTCGGCGTCGAGCTTGCTGGCCTCCTGCAGACCCTTGTTCTCGCCGCCGACCGTGGTGGTGACATTAGTCGCGCCGGCGCGCGATTTCGCGGTCGACCAGGTCGAGTAGTCCATCGGCTGCGCGCCGGGCGGAAGGTTGCTCTTGTAGAAATTGTACTCGAGCACGCTGGTCGGCGTCTTGTCGGCCGCCGACAGCATATGGACCGTGCCGTCGGTAGCCTTCTGCACCAGGTTGCCGTCGGCATCCTTGTACGGCGCGCCGACCTGCGGCTGCATGGTCTTGGCGAGCTGGGCGGCCCCAATCGCCGCCACCTGCGGCGGCAAATAGGGATTGGAGATGGCTTTGAGGATCGCCGCGGCGCCAGGCGAGGCCGGAGCCGCCGCGGCGGGCGCTGCGGGCATTGCCTGCGCCACGGTCGCCACGGCCGGGGAAACCGCGCCAGCGCCAGCGTCAGGCGCCGCAGGGGCCACGGTGGGCGCCTGTGGCCCGGCAAAGGCCATCGGGCCAGCGGATGCCACCCGGACCGGCCCGGCCGCGGGCGCGGGCGCGGCATCATCAGGCGAATTGAATACGTGGCCGCCGATGGTGACGCTTTCGCCGCCGGCCCAGGCCGGCGCCGGACGGCCGAGCGCGGCCTGGCCGGCCGGCGAGTAGAAATGCGTCATGCCCTCGGTCGGGTCTTCGGGCGCCCTGCCGCCCTCGCCGTAGGCCGCGGCGATCGCGGCCTCGGCCGCCGCGCGCTGGTTCGGGTCGGCATAGGCGCGGTCCATGCGGGCGCGGCCGTCGGCCGTATTCCAGGGCTCGAACTGGTTTTTCGCCAGCACCACGCCAGAGGGCGTGTCGCCGCCATAGCCGCCATCGACGGCGCGGGTGCGCACCACCGAGGCCACCGCATTCTGGCCGAGCGCGGGCTCGTTGCCGGCCTCGCCCAGGATAGTCTTTGCCAATCGCACGCGATCGTCGCCGGACGGCGGATCGAGCGGGCTCGGCTCGTCGTTGGAGTAGATCTTGCCCGACGTGTCGACCGTGGGCCCGGCCGCGGGCATCGCGGCGATCGGCGCGGCCGCGGCGCTCGGCGTTGCGCTCGCGATCGCCGGCGTTGCACCGGCAGCGCCCGGAACTGCGCCGCCGCCGAGCGCCGCGGCGAGACCCGCGATCGCCTGGCTCCGCGCCGCGGTTTCGTCCTTGTCCGCGCTCATGCTGTCGGCGGTACCGAGCAGCGCCTGCGCCACGCGGGCCGCGCCCTGCCAGCCCGATTTAATCGGGCTGTAATCCATGCCCTGGGCCTGCATCGCCTGGGCGAGCTGCCGGCGCGTGGCGATCTGGCCGGGCGTCAGCTGCGCGCCGGCGTCGCCCCAGACAAACGGTGCGGCCTCGAGCGCCATCAGATCGCCCCCAGCATCGCGGCATCGGCAAAGCCGAGCCTGGAATAGTCGACCATCTTGTAGCCGCTCGGCAGCGTGTGAACGGCGGCGGGCAGCACCTTCTCGACTTCATCGGCCATCACGCCGCGCTGGCGCTTGCCGAAGATCGTGTACTCGTAGACCGGGAGCTCGTGCACCGTGGTGCCGACGCGAACGATGTCGGACTTCAGCCGGCGATCGGAAATCGTCATCAGAGCGGGGCCGTATTTCAGGGCGGCGCTGCCGAGCGTGCCGGCAAGCCCGAACATGCCGCCCATCGCCGCGTTCTGTTGGCCGAGCTGGTTTTGATATTGCTGGTTCAGCGCGTTGTAATTGTTGTTGACGAGCCCGGTGTAGTCGACACCGGCAACGCCGGTCGTCGGGGTCGAGGCAAACGCCGGGTTAGAGACCTGCGAGCCCGACATCAGCGCGGTGATCTCGTTGATCGGCTGGTTGCGCTCGGTGAGCGCCTCCTGCTCGCCCTGGCCGCGGCCGGAGAGATAGAGCTGGTTATAGGCGTCGTTTTTGTTCTGGCCGAACTGCGTCATCTCGGCATTCCACGCCGCCGAGCCGGGCTCAATGCCCTGGTTCGCCAGGTTGGTGCGCAGCGCATCTTCGCTCTTGGCAAATTGCGGATCGAGCCGGGCGGCGCCGAGCTGATCGATCTTGTCTTCGGTTGCGGTGTTGAGATCGACGTTGGTGCCGAGCAGGTTGCCGATCTTGGCCGACTGGTCGACGCCGATCTGGCCGAGATTGGCCTTGGTCGAATTGCTCAGATCCAGGAGCTGCTGCTGCGCCGGCGACAGCGTCGTAGTCGCCTGGAATTTCGGCACAGTATAGGTCTTGCCGTCGGCGCCGGTGAAGCTGTTGGTGCCCGTCTGATTATAGGTCAGCGTGCCGTTCGGCGTGATCTGGTCGGTCTGGTTCAGAAGCTGCTGCGTAGTCGCAGTGTTCTGGTTCATCGCGCCTTGCGCGGCCGCGGTCGCGACCGGATCGGGTGGCGCCGGCGGAGTCGGGGTGTCTTTGGCCATTAACTGCGTCCCCTATTGAAACGGTTGGCGCGCCAGTCATCGTCCGACAGCGTCAGGATGTGCTCAGCCTCGCCGCGGCCGCGCAGCCGCGGGATGATGAATTCCAAAAAGCCGTAGGCCTTCGCGATGCGCAGCATCGGCGCATTGCGCTCGGAGACGCGCAGCACCGCGAGCTGACAGCCGAGCATCTCGAACGGGACCGAAAACATCGCCCGAAGCACCGGGCGCGTCAGCCAGCGCTTGTCGATCGACCCCGCGCTCATCTCGATCACACCGTCACGCGGATGAAAGTGGTGGTAAAGCACGCCGGCAATCAGCCGGCCGTTGTCGTGGACCGCGAGTGTCGAGTAGCGCTCGAAGCGCCCGGGCTCGCCAAAGATGATCTGCGAGACAAAATCGCCGACCGCCTCGTTGAATTCGGCGTTGCGCCTGATATCGGAATATTTCACCCCGATCACGTGACGATGTCGCCCTGATCGTAGGTCATGTCGACCTGCACCAGCTCGACGTCGGGGGGAATCACTGAACCGGAGGTAATCTGCACGCCCGGCGCGATCGCGTAGCCGCGTCCGCCGACCGATTGCCATTGCTGGAAGATGCCCTTGACCGTCGGCACGCCCCAGACGCTCGTGCCCCAGATCCCGCCGCCCCAGGCGCCGAGCGAAGCAGCGACGGAGACGCTCGGCGCCGCCGGAAGGCTGATCCGGTAATCAGCCTGCAGCGAAAGCTGAGGCACGATCTCGGCCGGCGCCCGCAGCGTCGCGCGCATTAGCAGCGAGGTCTTCAGGCTCGCTGGCGCCTTGAGCGGATCGAACAGCGGCACGCATACCGAAGTGTAGGGTGCGCCCTGGTCGGCGCCGGTGATCTCTGCCTCAAGGATCAGGCCGCTGCTCGAGCCGAACAGCAAACGATCGCCGAACAGCTGCAGGCAGTTGCCGTTCCAGCCGGTGAACAGGCCCCAGGCGCCGGTGCGCGCGTTGGCGGCGAGCATCTGGGCAGGATTGACGTCATCGGGGGGAAGCGCGACCAGCACCATCTGCCGCGTCGGCCACACCTCGCAACACCATCCGAACGATCGCGCGGCAACCGCATCGTTCCAACCGGTCTCGATCGGGTAGGAGATCGCGGCCGGCGAGAGCGCGGAATAATCGCGCTGGATCGCCTGGCTCAACGGCACGAAGCCGATGTCGGTCGCGATCACGACGTCGCCGCCGGCGCGGATGTGCGCCTTGGCGCCGAGCGGCTTGCCGATACGATACACGCCGACCTTGGTCCAGCTCGCGGCAACGCTCGGATCGGTGCCGCGATAGATCGCAGCCTCGCCCTCGGTGGTGACGAATACGCACTGCTCGTTGAGGCCGTCGCCCGACTCGGTCGACCAGGAGGAGCCGAACAGCAGCGAGCCGCCGCGGGTGAACACGCCGCCGAGCGGCAATTCGACGGCGGCGCCTCCGATGCTGTCGGCCGGCAGGTACCAGGCCGAGAGCGAATCCTTCTGGATGAAGAACAGCCGTCGTTGGTGCACCCACACGTAAGATAGCGTTTTCGGGTCAACGACGGTGATCGCCGGCGTCGTCGCGAAGCTCGTGCCGTCGAACGCCAGCGGCGTATCGGCGCCGTTGACCGCGCGCAGGAACACGCCGCCCGGCGTCGCGAATTGAACCGAAACCCAATCGCCGCCGGTCAGCCCGGTGACGACCGGCGTCGGCACCGAAGCCTGGGAGATCAACAGATTGCCGAGATCGTCGACCAGAAACTCGTTGAGATCGTCGACCAGCCAAGTCGGAACGGCGGGCGGGCTGGTGACGTCGAAGATCCCGGCTGTCAGACTGGGCGTCGCGGCGAACAGCTTTTTGTTGCCGCCATTGACATAGGCAAACAGCGAGGTCACGGGCTGCGAGCCGTCGCCGATCTGGGCGTAGACGTCGGAGCCGCCGCGCATGCGAATGCCGGTCGCTGTCGGAAAATAGTTTTCCAGCACGAAAGCGCCGTTGACAGAGGAGCCGTCGGGCAGCCGCGCGCCTGGCGTCGCCAGGTTCTGGTTCTTGATCCAGCCCCCGGTCGGCGCCGGAAAACTCGCAGCCTTCGCCATGCGCGGCTTGCGATTGGTCTGGCTGGCCGGTCTGCGCATTTACGGGCCGAGCTGGCCGGGATAGACGAGCTCGTTGCCGGCCGGCATGCGCTGCCGCCCGACGACGATCGGCCGCCGCCCCTTGTCGTTGGTAATCTCCTCGGCCTTGGCGATCTCGAAATTCGCCATGTCCTCGGAATATTCCATCCGCTTCTGCGAGCGCCAGCGCCAGATCAGGCCGAGCGTCAACAGCCGCTCCGGCAGCGCAATGCCATCAGTGTCGAGCGTGAAGCTCTTCTTGCTGCCGGCGAGACCATCGCCGAGCGAGACGATCTGGTTCGACATGTAGAAGAACCGCGCGGTCTCGCCGACCGGCATTGCCGGGAAGATCTGCATCTGGCCGCCGAGGATAATCCAGTAGCCGGGCGTGCCCGTCACCAGGTTGTCCTGGAAATAGAGCCACTGATCGAGATCTTGCGCGGCCTGAAACTTCGCCGTCTTCCAGCGGAGCGAGTGCAGCTCGGCCACCTTCGGCATGCGATCAAAGTCGGACGGCAGCGGGAACGCAATCGTCGAGCCGTCGCCTGTCAATGTTGCAAGCTTGGTGATGCCGCGCCAGTCGTAGGATCTTGCGACGTTGTCGACCGCGACCGATTGCGCAAGCTCACCGAGCTCGAGCGAGAACGGATCTGATGTCGAGAACAAGGTCGTCGGCTTGACGCCGAGCAGCCTAATTCCTGCCGACTGGGCTGCGGAGAGGACGGTCACGCGGCTTTGGTCTCGGATGTAGCGAGCTCGGTGGCGCGCGCCAGCAATGCGGCGCGGCCGGCGTTATGCGGAGCCGGTTTGCCGCTCTCGGCCTTGATGAAGTCGCGCAGCTCCTGGTCGCTGCACTCCTCGATCGACTTTTCCTTTTTGTCCCCGATCGGAGCATCGCCCTGGGCCGTCCCCGCAGCGGCGGGCGCCCTCACCTGGCTCGCCAGCGCGATCGCCAGGCTCTCCTCCAGCTGGGCGATGCGCGTGGCCATCCCGGTGACGTCGGCGGTGCCCGCCGCGGCCGAGAGGTACGCGACTGCCTGGTTCTTCCATTCGCGGCCGCCCATGCCGAGCGTCTTGAGATGGGCGCCATCGAGGCCCGCGAGCTGCTCGACGGTGTGGATGTTGAGCGCGCGCAATTCGCGGCGCTTGCCCTCGGTCAGGAACGGCGCTTCCGACAGCGGCGTGCCGGAAACAGTCTGCTGCTCGCCGGCTTTGAACTTGAGATACTGCTCGTTGTAGACCTCGGCATAGGTCCGCACGCGGCCGGCTTCTCGCGTCGCGTTCGGCTCGGCCTCATGCGCGGGAAACACCGCCCAGCACTTGAGATCGCCGGGGAAATGGATCTCGCAGACCTCGACGTCGTCGAAGATCGGCCGGCCCTTCTCGGCCGACTTGCCCGGGTTGAGCTCTTCGTGCATCCGGAAGATGACGGTGTTGGTCTTCGGCTTGTTGACTTCGGCCATGGCGGAAATTCCTGTCTGAGAGGGTGCAAAGGGTAAGCCCGCCGCGAGCGAATCGCGGCGAGCAGATATCCAGCTATCTGGATTAGGTGATCGCGCCTTGCGCGAACGGACGCTGGATCTCGACCACCGCCTGGTTCGCTGCCGGCGTGCCGGTCGCGGTGACATTCTGGGCGTTGACGACCTGCTTGCCGGCTACGGCAACCGAAGTCACCTGGCCGGCGCCGGCGAGATAGACCGGTCCGGGACCCGCGGCGAGCGTGCCGTTGGTCGCAACCACCGCATTGCCGGAGATCTGGTACCAGCCGTACTGGTTGGCGACATTGGCCGACATCGCCACAGCCACCGGCTGCGCGAGGTTGGCCGTCGCCGGCGCCAGCGCGGTCTGATAGGTCGGCGTGCCCGCGGCGTTGCCGTTCCAGGTAACGAGGGAGCCGACCACCGTGCCGGCGACGCCGAGCAGGTAGATGAATTCGCCGACGCCATAGACGGGATCGACCGCCTTGATGATGTCGCCGAGCTTTGCGGGAACGCTTTTGCCCGCGGCGAGAGACTGAGCGAGCGTGGACGCAATCGGCGGAATGCCGAGCTGCGCCGTCTGGGGAACATAAGCCATGGTTGGCTACTCCTGATGAGGGACGATGCAGGCATCGCCCTGAGATAAAAGGTCGGGGTGAGACGCTGCGCGCGAAGGCGCCCTCGCCGCGATCGCTCGCGGCGAGTCGTCAGCGGGCCGATTAAGCCGCCGGGTTGCTGTCGAAGAACTTCCACTGGAACAGCGGATTGGTCATCGTCAGCTCGCCCATGAAGCCGATGTACTGAACGACCGCGTCCTGGTTGATCGGCATCATCGAGCGGCCGATCTTGTCGAAGTTCCGCTCGGGGTGGTACCGCATCCACAGGTTATCGGTGTCGATGCCGTAGGTAGCATCCTGCGGCATGTTGGAGCCGATGCCGCCGTCCTGGACGATATCGAGCGAGCGGCCGGCGCCGAAGTACTTCAGCGACTGGAAGCCGAGCTTGCCGAGCTTCGTGACGTCGTTGACGCGCTGGATCGACACGGTCGCCGCATCGTATGCCGCATAGTGGTTCGACGACATCAGCATCAGATCTGCCGATTGCTTGCCGCGCGACCGCTTGGTCACGATCTGGTTGAGGAACGGCCGGATCGTGGTGGCCGTCACCTGGGTGCCGATCGTGGTGTTGAAGGAGTTGGCGTCGAACGACGACGTCTGCCAGATCGCATTGGAGCGGGCGATGCCGCCATACGAACCGGAGGACACCACGGTCGGGATCGCGAGCTGCAATCCGCCGAGCTCCTTGCCGCCGAAGCGGGTGCCGTTGCCCTGGAGCGAAATGTCCATTTCGTCCTTGAGCTCGTTTTCCGCGGCGTCGATGTGGGCTTCCATGACGTCGTAGAGCTGGTTGGTGCCGGAGTTGTTGAGGATTTCCTCATTCGTCAGCACCACGGCGACGGCCACCATCTTCGGGCGGAATTCGGCGTCGTTGAACAGCTCGGTCGGAGCCGAGTTGAGGAAGTCATAGCCGTTGTACCAGACGGCCGAGCCGGTCTTGTTGTAGAGCAGCCGCTCCCGGATGATCGGGCCCGAATACTCCTTCCATTTGTTCTTCTCCTTCAGCACCGCGAGCAGCGCGTTGGAGTTCGACACCAGGTCCTGGTAGCCGGTGGCGCGGTCTTCGAGCGCGAGCGACAGGATTTCCTGATTTTTCTCAACCGTAGTGAGCTGCGAGGCCATGGGCCCCTCCTGATGAATGCGGAATTACCCTGCTGCCCGCGCGGCTGCGCGTTTGAGGGCTTCCTTGATGGATGAGGAGCGCGGCTGCGCCGCCGGTTCTGAGCCGGAGCCAGGTGCGCCTTTGATGGACTTGTTGCCCTTCTCGGTCTGAGCGAGGAGGTCTCCTGCCGCGGCGGCTGAGGCCGCAGGCGATGGTTCTTCGGATGACGGTTTGGCCGCCGCCTTCGCGATGGCCGCAAGCTGAGGAAACTTCTGCAGCACCCTCTGCTCGGCATCATCGAGACTGGTTGCGCCCTCGCGCATCTCTGCGGCGATGTGGGGCGCGATGATTTCAAAATGCGGGCGGCTGTCGGCCCATTTGCTGATCTGTTCGTGCAGCGAAGTCTGTTGCTGCTGCTGGAAATGTTGCGTCACGCCGCCGACGGTCTGCTTGAGCTGGTTGAGCTCGCTGCGCAGCTCGCGGATGGTGGCGTCGGCCTGCGACTGCTGCTGGTCGGCCGGCTGCTCGAGCACGATGCGCGCGACGTCCTTGAGCGAAACGCCGATGTTGGCGCAGACCGCCTCGAGGCCTTTAAGCGGATTTTGCCGCAGCGCCTGCTCCATGTTGACGTAGCGCGTCAGCGCCGTCTTCAGATCGGTGCCGCTCCTGGTCGCGAGCTCGTCGAACTCCCTGATGCTGTCGAACTTCTCGGCGCCGGCGCGGTGCTTCTCGAGACCAGCCGTCATCTCGCGATGCATGCGCGTGACCTCGGCCTTCACCGGTTCCGGCGCACTGTCCCAAACGGCCTTCGCATCGGGCGAGAACCGCTCCGGAGCGGCGTGCTTTGGCGCATTCGGATCGACCGCGGCGGGTTTTACCGACGCGGCTGCCGACTGCTGACCAGGTTTGAGCGCAGGATCCGCAGGCTTGGCCGCGGCCGCCGGCTTCTCGGCGCCCTTGGCGGCCTCCTTCGGTGCGAACTTGCCGGTCGCTTTGTCGCGCTCGAGCTCGGCCGCCTTCGCGGGATCCTTCGCGTCGCCCGCAGCCCTCGCGGCCTCATCGCTCTCGACCTTCGCAGCCGCGGCCCTCAGCGCATCCCGCGTCGAAAGCTGCGCCTTGACGGGCTCCGGCTTGGCCTCGGCGGGCGCCGGCGGCGTCTCGGAGAGCGGCGACGGCGGCGCCTCGACGTGCTCGATCGGCGCGGAAGATTGCTCAGCGGGCGCGGCTGCGCCGACGGCTGCATCGGTCATGGGGATTGTCCTGTCTGAGAGGGTGCTAGTTCACTTGCCCGGGAAGAGGTTGCGCTCTCCCCGCTCGACGCGGGCGACGGCCTTTTCCACCGTCTCCCTGATTTTGCGCCGGTCGTTGTTCGGCCGCACGAACGGCCGCAGCCGTGCCGGATCGTTGCCGATCTCCTCGACGCCATGGATTTTGTACGATCGCCGGATCGCCGACTTGCTGTCGTAGAGCTTGCCGTCGACCTGCGACTGCACCGGCGGCATGATATCGCTGGCAATCCGCGGGCATGGCAAATCGGAGCGCTTCGGCGCCGGCCGCGGAGCGCGCTGCTCGACGACGATCTCGGCCGAGAAGTCGATCAGCCTGAAATTGTCGCGGTAGCTCATAGGCCGCTGTGATCCTTCAGCAGCTTCGCAGCTACCGAGTTGAAGCCGGCGACCGCGAGCTTGTGGCCGTCGAATGCCGCGGCATTGATCTGCTTGGCGAGCTCGGTGGCATGAGTCGCGCCGAGGCCGACGGCCATCAGCGCCGCGACGTTGCCATTGCCGACGCCGAGCGTCATCTGCCGCGCGATCTCGATCGCTGCGGGATAGGCGAACCCCGACTGCGCCAACGTGTTTGCGTTCGCCATCAGCTTGCTCCTGGTTGAGCCGCGGGCCGCGCCGGCGGCGGTTTGTTGGCCTGCTTGATCTTCGCGCCCAGCAGCTCGATCTCGAGCTTGCCCTTGTCCATGGCGATACCGTGCAGGACGAGCTCGTCGGCGCGTTTGGCGTTGAGTAGCTCGATCTGCTTGTTGGTCAACGCGATCTTGCCGTCGCGCTCGACACGGCGGCCGAGAGAAGCGTCGCGCTCCTGGGTCAGCGCGATCTGGCGCGCGGCCTCGGCGTCCTTGGCCTTGGTGTCGGCCTCGATCGCCCTGGCATGAGCCTCGGCTGCGATCTTCTGGCTGTTGGCCATTCGCTCGGCGTTCTTGGCCTGCGCGGTCTGCGCTTCCGTCTGCTGGCGTAGTTGATCGGCCTGCTGCTGGGCGGCCGCTTCGGCCTGCTTCGGATCGGGCGGCTTCGGCTGGTTGGCGAGCTGCGTCATCTGGTCGGCGAATTCGTCGATCACGCCTTCCATCTGGCGACCGACGCGGAACTGGCTCGCCACGAACTTCAACGTCTCGGCAACGACAGGCGCGGCCGCAGGCGTCGTCTGCAGGATCTCGGCGGCTTCCTTCATGACGCCGCCGACGGCGGTGACGTATTCGGTCGCCCGCTGTTTCTGCGCGTTCTCGTCGGGCGCGATCGTGGAGTCGGTCTCTATGTCGAGCACGAACGGCCGCACGCGCTGGGCGCGCAGCAGCGCGATCACCTTCTCGATCGTCGGCACCTGCTGCAGCTGCTGCAGCTGCCCCTGCAGCCCCTGCGCCTGCTGCTGCACCTGGCCCATGATCTGCTGCGCCTGCTCCGGGTTGGCCTTCGCCATCTGCTGGATTTCGGGATCGGCTTGCGCCTTCGCGAGCTCGGCCTGCAGCTGCTTGAGCTGGGCGGCGATCGGCGCGGCCCGCTGCGCGATCGCCGCGTCGGAGGGCACGTCGAGCTGCGACATCGAGAGCAGCGTCTTCGGCTGAAAATTCTCCGCCATGATCTCGGCGGCGATGCGCGTGATGTCGCGCGCCATCCGCACCATTTCGTCCTTGCGGTCCTTGATCCGGACCGAGCCGTACTCGCTCTTGAGCTGCTGGGCGCCGAGCGTCTCGGAAGCTTCGGTCTGGCCGCGCATGATGTCGGACAGCCCGGTGATCTGGTAGACGTCCTCGATCAGCTCCTTGCGCAGCGCCACCAGTTGGGTGACGGTCGTCGCGATCATCTCAAGCGGCAGCCAGACGATCATGTCCTTGACGCCGCCCTGCCCGATCATCGACCAGTTAGAAACCGGTACCAGGACCTGGTTGTCGGTCGTCGATTTGACCGCCGCCTCGATCGCATCGCCGATATCGCCGGCGCCGGCGGGATAGAAGCCGCGCACCTTCAGCGAGTCGGCAAGCGAGCCGATCCGCGCGGTGAGCTCGTTGATCTCCTCGAGCTGGTCCTTGTAAAACAGGAAGTCCGGCACCGGGATCAGCGTGCGCCGCTGCAGCGTGGCGTAGGCAGGTTTCGGACAGGGGAAGAAGCCGTCGAGGTTGAGATGCGGCAGCCCCTGGTCGAGCACGACGGCGCAGCCTTCGGCAACCCACACGACCTTGTTCTGCGATTTAGACCACAACTCCCAGACGCCGGCCTTCAGCTTGCCGTCGTCCGCATCCTTGTCGTCTTTGCGCCTCGAATAGGTCGCGTCCTGGTAGGCATCGCCAGAGCTCGCCTTGAAGCGCTTGCGCATCTCTGACTTCGTCATCCAGGCGCGATAGGCCACCCAGTCGACGTCCTTCCATTTGCGCGCCGGATCGTGGACGAAATCCTTGCGGTCGCAATGATCGATGCAGACGCGCTCGGTAAAATCATCGCCCCTGCCGGAGGCCTCGTAGCGCAGCCAGGCCACCCCGCGGGCCGAGATCGTGATGTCGTCGCGGACCAGGCGCATGACCTGGTCGATATCCTCGAGCTCGAAGGAAACGATGGCCGTGCGCTCGAGCAACTCGGAAGCGACGCGCGGCATCGGCTTCCTATCCTTGAACCGCGGCACCACCACCGGCACCGGCGGCCGCGAATAGATCGAGGGGCCGAGAACGGAGATGTTGGCCCAGAACAGCTGGAACTGGCGATCGCGCGTGACGTTCGAAAGCTGCTCGAGATCGGCATACAGCTTGTCGATGGAGTCGCACTTGTCCTGATAGGTCTGGTAGACCTTCTCGGCATCGCCGATCATGGTCAGCCATGGCTTCGACGATTTGCCGCCGGAAGGCTGCGCGACCTTTACGTCGGGGCGGCCGCCGTCATCGCCGGCGTCGTCATCGCGATCGCTGTCGTCGTAATCGGCCATTAAGCGGCAATCCCAAATTCGGCGCGGCGATCGATGCCCTCATGCGGGCAGTAAATCTCGGCCTGGCGAAAAGCGCGGTCGATCGCATCGATCACGACGGGCGAGAGATCGACGCCTCGTGGATCGGCGACCGCAGCGGCCGCGGCGGCAACGTCATCGATCGCCGTCGGCGAGAACAGGCACGGCCCGCGGTCCGTGTGCTCGCGGATCACCAACGCCGCGATTTCACGATAAACGTCGAGGCTCTGGCTCATACTCTGATCCTCACGCCGCTGGACGGCATCGGCGGCGGCGGCAGCGCCACCTGGCCGGGGCCAGGCTTCGGCAATTCGCTTTCGGGCGGCTTCCTGATCCAGGGCCGCGACATGCAGCCGTAGCGGACCATGTCGGCGCAGTGGTCTTCCGCCGAGGTGTCGAGATCCTCGGGGCGATCTTCATCGTGCTGAAGCGCCGGGATGGTCCGGATCGAATGAACGCAGGTTTCGAAGAACACCAGCATCGGCTGGCCGTCTTCATTGCCGAGAAGGCGGCCGCGAACCTGGTCCCACCCGCCCATCGCGCCGCGCGCCATCACGCGCGCATTGTCGGCCGGACGGAAGGTCGCGCCATCGCCATCGGCCTGCATCATCTCCGAGATCGGAGGGCCGCCGTTGGTAGCGAACGCGGCCGGGTCGAGCACGCCGTATGAAATGTTCTCGCCGGCATCCAGCCTGCGAACCTCCCGGCCGACGGCCGCGGCCGTCATCTTCAGCCCGACGTCGGGCTTGAACTTTCCCTGCCGATCGGTCGCGACCTGGTACCACTCGCGGTACATCACGAGGCAACCGCGCGGCAGCAGCCGCCCATCGGGCGTAACGAAGTCATCGCCGACGACGGCGAACCAGCCATAGGCGCCAGGCTTCGCCGATCCCCAGTCGCCCGATCGAAACCGCGTCCAGGCCTTCGGTACCGTGAATGGCTTGCAGACGTGCCTGATGCGGCTGAAGCAATCGAAGAACGCGCCCTCGATGATGTCCCAGTCGCCGTCGCGCATCGCGCGCACCAGCGCATCGGAGCCAAGGCCGGACAACCGGGCCTCGTAGCCGGGATCCTGCTCGGTCATCGAGGGGTTGTCCTCGAGCCTGGCCGGAATGTATTGCCGCAACATGCCGCCCTCGTCATTGGCGGCGCGATAGATCTTGAGCGGCGCGCCACCGTCGATGAAGGTAGCCTTGACGAACTGCTGGCCGATGCCGCCGGGGTTGGCACCGCAGACGATCCGCGGAAACATGCCCTCGTATTGCTTCGGCAGCGTGATGCCGACCATGCGGACGCGGTTGCGCAGGAACCGGTAGATCTTCTCCGTGAAGTGCGTCAGCTCGTCAATCAGCAGCACATGGATCTCGGCGCCCTGGTATTTGAACCGGTGCGCCTCGTCCTTGCAGTGGCAAAGATAGATCTTCGAGCCGTTCCAGAACCTGATCTGGTCTTCGATGATGACGCAGAAGCCGCAAGCAACCCAGCCGGCGAGCATCGCGCGAAAGCCGGTCGGGCCTTCCATGTGGTTCTTGATCAGGTCGTCGCGGAGCCGCCGGAATAGATATACCTGCAGGCCCGGGATCATCGCGCACCAGATCACGGCCGCAACCCGCATCAGGTGCGATTTGCCGCCGCCGGCGGCGCCGCCATAGAGGATCTCGGTCGCGATCGAGTAGAAGGCCAGTTCCTGCTTAGGATGCAGCTCGAGATCGAGCGCGGCGTCAGCCTGCGTGGCGGCGCGAGGCATTGAGATTGACAGTCGGCGTCAGCTTCAATTCGCCCTTCAGATTGAGCGTGTCCTCGAACATCCCAAGGTGCCGCCCGATGTCGACCAGCGCGGCGCGCTTGTCGTGAAGCTTGAACGTCACTCTGCGAACTTCGCGGCCTCGTCGCCGGCGCAGTTCGCCGCCATGTGGCTGAGCCTCGCGAGCTTCGTCCGGCTCCGATCTAGCGTCGATAAAATCCTCGATCGTGAATTGCTGGACCGCTGCAGCCTGGTCCCGCGACATCTCCGACAGATCAATGAAGGGCTCACCTTCCTCCGTGATGCCCGCGTAATCGAGCATATTCGCAAAGCCGATTTTGGCGAGCTCGGCCAGCACCCTGGCGACGTCGACCTCGGCTTTCTCCGCCCCTCTTGCCACGAGTTCGGCAACCCGCGCGGCGACCTTACCATTTCGGGCCAGTCGCGAGGCGTGCGAGGCGTTCGGCTTGTAGCCTGCGCCGGCGTAGGCCGCATCCTGCGAATTCAAGTTAGCCAACAACTGCGCGAATTTCTCGTGCTTCGCATTTTTAAGAATCGGCATGCGGCCTCGCGGGGTCTGAGCCCGCGCTCCCTCTTCCGTCGGCGACCAAAATTGGTAAGAAAAACCCGGTTTAACCCGCGATCGTCTGGCGCAAAACGCTGATCGCGAGCTCCGCCTCCGCCGTCATCGGCGTGTCGTCGACAATGCGATAGGCGGCAACGACGAACCTGTCGGGCCCGCGATCGGCGACAGGGCCGGTGTCGGGCACGCGCAGGACCACCTGGTCGACGAGGTCATGCAGGCGCGGCGCAGTCGGCGCGGGAATGCCGGGCTTGCCGAGGCGGTGGGCCTCGAGATCGGCGCGGTGCGACTCGACCGCTACCGCGAAGGCCTCGGCCGAGCCGACCAGGCTCAAGGGAATATCGATCATGATCGGGATCCTCGTGCGAGCACCGCATCGACCAGGCCGCCGAGAATGACGGCGTCGACGATCTGGGCGGTCAGGACGTCGGGGTGGACACGCCGGCGTATGGCTTCTGAGCAGAGCTCGAGATAGACCGGCGACGTCAGCCACGCGTGCGCGACGTCAGTTCGCCTGGGCGTAAAGATCGGAGGCGAGGGCTCGGCTGCGACGTCCATGCACCCTCTCAATAATAGAGGCCGCCGGTCAGGTGTCGGCGGCCTCAACTGAGCGCGGCGCGAGACGTGTCAGCGTGCTCGAGCTGACTTCCTCCGCGCCGGCGTCGTCATCTTTGCCGTCTTGCGCATCGGCATCGTGCGTGACGTCGATGTCCGCGCCTTTGCGGGCTTCTTTTTCGCAGCGGCCATGGGTTCTCCTCTGTTAAGCGCAGGCAAATCACCTGCGAGAGGAGAGAATCACGGCGGATCGGCGCACGCAAGTTCTGGTGTCCGTTAAGGAGGGTTATCGGACTCCAGACACCAGCTGCGAGCCGCGGCGCAATGCCCACTCGAACACCTCTTGCTGCCGAGACCGGAAATCCCTCGCCTCGCCGCGCCGGCGGAGCAGGCCAAGCTTGCAAAGCACAGCAGACTTGCTGCGGGAGGGGCAGAACGCTTCTCGGTAGCGCTCAATGGCGACAGCGCTATTTGGCTCGATCTTCCGGAGTGCAGCGAGCTCGACCTCCGTCCACGGCTGATGACGCTTCGCGCGGCTCATGCCTGCACGCCGAACGGCAAGCATTTGCTTTCGACGCCGGCGACCTTCGCCCGTTTCCTCGATCGCTTCAGCTCGCCGGCCACGACAGTGGCGACGCGCGCGCCGTAGATCAGGCTTTGCGCCTCGCACTCGGCGCGCGATACAAAGGGAAAGGTGACCGCATCGCCATAGGGCACCGGCGCCGCGGCGTTGAGGAACAGCACCAGTACCGCCGTCTTCAACTCGAACATGCGTGGCCCTCACAAAAACCCGCCGCCGGCGGCATCATCGAAGCCGGAATCGCGGCGGTCGTATTCCCGAAGCGTGTTGACGTCGGTATGGCCGGTCGTGCCCATGATCTTGAGCAGGTCGATGCCGTTTTCGAGCGCGGTGGTCACAAAGCCCGCGCGCATCGAGTGACCGGAATAGATTTTTGCATCGAGGCCCAGCGCGGCGATCGCGCGCTTGACGATCCTGGCGACCGACCGGCCACTCAAAGCACTGGCGCCGACACGGCCGTGTCGATCAACCTCGCGGAAGATCGGGCCCTCGGTGATGCCGGAGGCCTCGAGCCAGGCCGAAAGTGCAGCGACGGGCTGCAGTTTGCTCCCGTTCGGTACCGGAATGGCTCGGCCCCTGCCCTCCTGGTCGGTTTTCGAGCGCCTTATCTGCAGCACGATGCCCTTCGGCCGCCACTCGACGTCGTTGACTTTTAGGTCAACAAGCTCGGAGCGGCGCAGCGCTGCTGCAAATGCGACCAGCACGATCGCCTTGTCGCGAATCCCCGCAATCGTGCCGGGGAAAAGCGACAGCAGCCGCGCGATCAATTCTGCCGTCGCCGGCGCCTTCTTGGTTCGCTTGCCGCCCTTGGTGCGGCGGATCCCGCGCATGACAGCCTTGACGCCCTCGGCGTTGGTCGGCGGCTCATGGCCGGCCGCCTTGTGAGCGGCGCGGATAGCGGCCACGCGCCGCTCGATCGTCGAAACCTTGCGGCCGCCATCGGCGAGCTGCGCGAGATAGCGCGCGACGGTGATCGGCTCGGCCGGCAGCGCGGATTCGCCCGCGCCTTCGCACCAGGTGGAGAAGTCGGCCCAGTCCGACGCGTAGGCGCGCCGGGTCGATGACGATTTTTCGGCTGCCAGATAGGCGCGCACCGAGGCCATCGGATCGACGAGCTCGGTTGACATGGGGTGAATCCCCGACATATCGCAAAATTGTTATAGTCGCTCGGCCTTGCGGCGGGTCAGCTGCTCCCAGCGCGCGATCGCCAGCGCGCAGTATTCGGGATTGAGCTCGATCGCGTAGCAGCGGCGGCCGGTCATTTCGGCGGCGATGATGGTGGTGCCGCTGCCGACGAACGGGTCGTAGACCGCGTCGCCCTGCAGCGTATGATTGAGGATCGGCCGGCGCATGCACTCGATCGGCTTTTGCGTGCCGTGGCCGGTGTCCGAGCGGCGATGCGGGATCTGCCAGACCGTGACCTGCTTGCGGTCGCCCTGCCAGTTCGCCGTCTTCAGCTTGCGCACCGCGTACCAGCAGGCCTCGTGGCGCCAGTGATAGTGCCCGCGCGAGATGATCAGGCGCCCCTTGTCCCAGATGATCTGCGAGCGGACGCGGAAGTCGGCCGCGGCCAAGCTCTGCTCGACGGCGCTCGCGTGAAGGCCGGCATGCCAGCAATAGACGACGTCGCCGGGAAACAGCGCCCAGGCCGCGCGCCAGTCGCTCCGGTTGTCGTTGAGGACCTTCCCGGTGGCGCGGACGATGCTTGGGGTGTCTTTGAGCTTGCGCCGCCACTCCGGCTCATAGCCGACACCGTATGGAGGATCGGTGGCCATCAGCCGCGGCCGGGCATGGCCGAGCAGCTGACGCACAATGGCGGGATCGGTGGCATCGCCGCAGGCCAGGCGATGTTTTCCCAATCGCCATAAGTCGCCGTTAACGACGGATGCAAACTTTGCCGGCCGAACGAAGGCCGGCGACTCGGGTGCGGGCATGAACTGAGACACGATTGCCCCCGCCGCGTGCGCGGCGGCGGGGTGGCCTGGCGGCGGCCGGATCAGGTCATGCGAGTGACGAGCTCGCGGCTTGGGCGTTGACGCGCCCTGGCCCCCGTCTCTAGTCGGGGACGAAGGTCGGCTTTACCGTTAGGCTTGCGTTGCTGCCGGAATAGGAACCGGAGCTCGGATCGGCGAGATGGCCGCTGGCGTTGACTTCGATCGCGCGAAGCTCATGGCCGCTGACCGGCGAGAGGCTCTCGATCGCTGTGCGCAGGAAGCCATGCACCGGCGCCGGCACGTCGTTCTTGCGCTGCTCGAGCAGAGCGAGCGCGTGTGAACGCGATCGCGCGTTGAAGCTGAGACTGAAAGACATTTACATCACCGGCCCCAAAGCTGCGCTGTAGCTAACCTCTGGCGAGGCAGCTGCCTGTGGCAACGCGTCTGAGGCGTCGCGCCGGCGCACGTCCCTTTTGATCGGTCGATGCTTCGGCCCGCGGCAGCTCGAGAGGCGGCCGCGTTCACTGTGGGTTGAGATGATGGGGCCGATCGGAAGTGCTGTGCATCACATCACTTGCAAATAGCCAGCTATTCGACGGCCTGCAGGCGGTGCGGCTCGATCCAGAAGAATTTGCGGCCGAGCACCGTCTGCTCGAGCGCGACCCCGGCGCGGCCGCGTGTGTCGTACTCGGCGACATTGCCCAGCAATGCCTGGAACGGCAGCAGGTCCTTCACCCAGATGCGCTCGCCGATCGCGAACGGATAGTCGCCTTCGGCCGCTAGGCGCTGCAGGCGCTTGGCGTCGAGCGCGAGCTCCCTGAAGCGGACCTTTTCGATCTCCTCCGGAGGCAGCATTTTTGGCAGCCGGGTGGCGGAACTCAGAAAGTCCCGGACGCCGCGGACGGCCAGTACCTCGTGCCAGATCTCATCGATGTCGGGCATCGGCAAAAAAATATAGGACTGGAACATCGGAAGGGCGACGTCGCGCTTGCGGCCGCGGCCGGCGGCGACCTGCTTGTGCTCGAGCGCCAGGTAGGGCTTTAGGCCGAGCTTGAGATCCAGCAGCCGCGCGACGGTCGTTTTTTCTCGGCCAGGCTCGGTGATCAGGATGCGCCAGCGCAGCGGCGCGATCGCCGGGATGGGCGCGGGCTTATAGGTAGTCGGAAAATAAACCACGTCACCTTTTTTCAGATCGAGCAGACGCACCCTCGCTCCTTTCGGCCTCGAGGCCCCATTCGACCAGCTGGCGGATTTTCTCGGAGAAGCTGACGTGCTCACCGGCGGCCAGCGCGCGCACCTGGTCGGTGGTCTCGTCGTCGAATCCGATGGTGTACCGCCGCGCCATAGGCGCAGATCCTCTGCCGGGCTCGCGCCAGCGCCTGGTGCTCATGCCGAGGCAGCTCGTGGAAAATGCGGGTCGAGCGAGGTCGGTGAGAACGCGACGTCGGCGCCGACGATGATCGACCAGGAGTCGACGCCGGGAACCGGCGGGGGCGATCGAACCACGGCGGTGATCGAAAACGGCCGCTCGAGGAAGCCATGGATCGTCCGCAATAGCGGCGTCGCGTCGTTGAGGACTGCCTCGCGCGATGGGCCGCTGACCTCGACCAATGCTCCGCGCGTCGCGAGCAAACAGCCATTGGCCCCCGGCTGCGTGCCGTCGTAGCTCAGCCTGAAGTCGGCCGGCAGCAGGAAGGTGAGCGAAAATGATCCTTGGGATGAACGCACAACCATAACCCCTTGGGAGGTCAGGGTTAGCGGGAAGCGATTGCGGAGCCGTTAACGCGCCAGCAAGGGGTCGAGTGCCCGGGTGGCCACTTCATGGTCGGCCAGCACCGTGAAGATCTCGGCGCCTTGCGTCAGCAGCTCGGCGCGGCGCAGCCAGCCGCCGATCTCGATCGAGCCGGGATCGCGGGCGTTGCCGGTCATCGCCAGATGTTCGACGAGGTGAATGCGGTGGCGCTCCCACATCGCGATGTCGGCCAGTGCCTTGGCGATCTCAGCGAAAGACGCCGGTTCTGGCGTCGGCTCCGCCATGCTCCCTCCCCGCAACGGGCGACATCATAGCGGCGGGTGAAAAATTAGGCAATTGCAGTCACTTGGTATGACTGTTTCACGTGAATCGTCAGGCCGGGCCTAGACCAGGTACCGCAGCTCGATCGCCTTGAGGGTCTCGGCCGAGGGCGGGCCTGACCGGACAAGGTCGCGATTGAACTCGGCCTCGCGGCCGCCGCCGGCGCGCACCTGCGTTTGCGCGATATAGGCCGTGAACGGCACCCCGGCCTCGGTGACGCCCTCCCAGACCCGGGCCGTGGCCCGCCGGCCGGACGGATCGGAGATCTCGACCAGCCGGTTAGTGCTGACGATCGTAGCTTTCACGACGCGCTCCTTTTCGGGTTGTCCACAGCGGAACCCGTCACGCCGTGACGCCCGTGACTACGGCCCATCAGCCGCTCCTCTTCAGGCCCACCGGAGGCAGCGGCAGCCGAGGGCCCTCGGCATCTTGCTGGTGCCGGCCGATCTGGTTTTCGACCACCGTCTGGAAGCCCTCGCCGACCGCGCTCGTGCGCACCGCGCCGAGGATGATGGCAACGAGTGCCACGAGGTCCCCATTGACGCCGGCGGCCCAGCGCTCGATGAGCAGGCACGCCCGCGTGCGCAGGACCTGCATGCGCGCGGTCACCAAGAGCTCGCCCTGCGTTGCGATCCACAGCTGGGCCTGGCCGAAGTTCACGATCTCCACACCGTCGTCGGGGAAAAAGCCCGACCCGGTCGCCTCTCCTGGCGAGCCTCTTTTCGCTTTTCCACTCAGATCTTCCTTTATGATCTGCTCTGATCTGGTCGTGACGGTCACGGAGTCACGCCGTGACGCGTCTGTGGATAAGTTGGCCCAGGCCGCCATCAGCGTTTTCGGCTCGCGGCTGTCCTTCAGCGCCAGCTCGCGCTCGGCCCGCTGCTGGTCCGTGATGAAGCCCTGGCGCGCCATCGCGGCGAGTTGCTTCATGCCCTTCTTGCGGTCCCTTACGCGCTGCTGGCGATCGGCGGCGGTATCGTCGACGATGTCGGGGTTGCGGTCCCAGAACGTCACGAGTTGGTCCTGGTCGATCCAGCCGATGTCGGAAGCCTCGAGCTCGGCAAAGATGCGCCCGATGGTGTCGGCGTCGACGTTCCAGCGCGCGGCCAGCCCCTCCGGGCTGAAGTCGCCGACATGGCCCCGCGGCCGCGAGCGGTTGGCGTGCTGCTCGAGCCGGATCAGCACGGCCTCGACCAGCGGCAGCGGCGCGTTGGTGCGCTTGGCCACCAGCGGCCAGCGGAAGTCGTCGAGCAGATCGGTGTGCAGCCGGCTCCAGCTGTAGCGCCGCAGCGTCGGCTTTCTCAGCCCGGGCGAACGCTCGGCGATTGCGTCGACCGCGGCCTGCATATTGCGGATGTTCTGCACGCCGCTGATCCGCGTCATGCGCCGGCCCCGAGCGTCACGGTGGGATCGAACTTGCCGGCCTCAAAGCCCCAACTGTCCCAGCCCGGCCGCGAGGTGCGGGAAAACAATTCTAGCCGGCGGGCGCCGGGCATGTAGCGCTCGCACCAGGCATAGGCCTCCTCCGGCTTCACGGAGTGTGCCCGCGCCAGGCCCTCGATCAGATTGCGCTCGGAGCGCGAGTTCTTCGGTGCGCCGATGCCGCCGAGCAGGAACGGCTCGCAGGCCGATCGCGCGCGGTAGCCGGTGCCGAACGCGGTAGCGCCATGCACGGTCTTCTTGTGCCAGGCGCCCCCGGTCAGATAGCGGGCGCTCCACGCCTTCAGGCAGGCCCCGACCGGCGAGCGCGATGCGTCGGCATCGCGGAAATGCCGCTTGGGGTCGCCGCCGTGCAACAGCAGCGGCCAGGTGCACCACAAAAACAGGATGCAGTGCGGCGCCGCGAGCTGTCCCACCGGCAGCGCCTCGATGTGGGCGAAGCTCATCGAGCCATAGTGGCGAACGTGGCTCTTGGCCTCGCCCTTCGGCGAGCGCATCTGCGTCGGCCACGGCGGATCGATCATGATCAGCTCGTAGCTGAGAGGCTTCAGCGGTCCGAACGGCCACTTGCTCGAGTCGCCGCAAAAGCTCCCCTGGACCGTCTCGCCGCGGACGTCGAACGCCGGATGCGCGGAGCCCTCGGTCATGGCGGCACGCCGACGGCTGCGAAGTCCATGATGAACGGCGGCGCCGTCAGGCGCGGGGGCGCGAAGTCGGCCGACGCGGCCCGATGCCGCCCGATCGCGGAACAGCAGAGGAGAAAAGCCGATAGCAGTGCCAGCACGATCAGCGCGGTTGCGCGATCCGTCGGGTCGAGCTCGGCGAAATATCGGTGGACAAAACCGCGGCGCCAGCGCTCGAGCAGGAAGTTCATTGCGGCCTCGGCCTTTGAGGGTGGGCGACGCGTACGCAACAAAACTTATCCACAGCCGCCCGCAACCGGAACGATTCGACTCTCCGGTGCGCTCGCCCTAGTGTTTCGCCCGCTGACTACGCGGCCGTTCTCCGCCGACTGCTTTTGGCGCGATCGGCATCTGCCGCGCTGGCGAGCTTAGCCAGACGTTCGAGTGTGAGTTTGTGCTTGCCCCGTGGTGTCGGGAGCAAAATGAGAAGGGGCCAATAACGGGGCTGGATCATGCCCCGCGACTTCCAGGAAGACACCGTCGTGTCAGGAAGTTCGAGCGCGGCTGCCACCGCGGTCGTCCCTCCACGCGAATCGACGATCTCAGCGACCCAATCCATCGCGGCGCAAACTACGCATGGTGCGTAGCCGTGTCAACGCCTCTTGCGTAACGCAAATTGCGAGATTGCAGAGATGGGTCTAGATTCTCCAGCCGAGCGCCTGCGATGGGCGCGCCAGCAGCACGGTCAATATTCGACGCCGACGGATGCCGCCAAGGCCTTCGGCTGGACCGTGTCGACCTATCTGGGCCACGAGAATGGCGACCGAAACCCCAGCCGAGCTGCCGCCAAACGATATGCCCGCGCTTACCGCGTGCGCTGGGAATGGCTGCTCGAGAACGAAGGCGCGCCCGGCCTCAAGCCGGCGGTTAAACTTGTCGGCTATGTGGAGCGAGGATCGAAGGTCGTTTTTTACCCTACCGGGGAAGTTAAAGATTGCACGGAATTGCCACCGAACGTCGGGGTTGCAACAGTGGCGGTCGAAGTGCTCGGGGGCTCAATGCGGGGCGTAGCGGATAGCGGCTGGTTGTTCTTCTATGACGACGAAAAGCGCCCCCCTACCCGAGAGCTGATCGGCAAGCTGTGCGTCATTGCATTGAAGAATGGCGACGTGCTGATCCGCGAGCTGCAGCCCAGCCGAAAACGCGGCCGCTACGATCTCGAATCGGCGACTGAGCCGACACTGCGCGATCAACAAGTGTCCTGGGCCGCCCGGATCACCTGGATCAAGCCCCGCTAATCTCAAATCTTTTTCGATCGATGTGCCGGCGCGACCGTGCTGCTACGCAATATGCGTTGACACACGCTACGCAGGATGCGTAGGATGTTTTTGCACGCAGCGAGTCGTGCGGCCGGCGGTAGGGGCAATCCTGCGGCGGTGATGCAGCGTGAGGCCCTTCGCTGCCGGTCAATTCCTACCTGAGACTTGTCGGCAGCGTACCGCCGGCGCCAGCGCGGGCCGGTCCAGCCCCCGGTTCGATCCGGAAAAAAGCCGGTCCGCGCTTTTCTCCAACGCTCATGAGGGAAGCCATGGCGTACAACTACCGTTTCGGTACCAAACTCCGCGATCAGACCTGGGCACTCGAGAAGCTCGCGGCCTACAAGGCCGGGCGCGGCGAGCTGCCGATCTGCGTTCACTGCGACGAACCTGTAAAGATCGGGGACGCCTGGGACGTCGCGCACGTCGATATCCCGCGCGCGTTCGGCGGCAAGTCGGTTGGCTGCGCTCATCGCAAGCACAACCAGGAAGACAACAACAAGGTGGTGACGCCGGCGTTCGCCAAAGCCGAGCGCGTCCGCAAGAACCATGTCGGCATTACCGGCCCGGGCCTCGGCGAGCATCCGATGCAGGCGGGGCGAAGGTCGCTGCTGACAAAGACCATGCGCCACGGCGTGCGGCCGCGGTTGACCCAGGCGCAGCGCCACCGCGACTTCATCGCCAAGCGCTACTTCGTCGAGGTCGAGGATTTTTCCGAGCCGCTCGAGGTGCAGCCATGAGCGTCACCGTCAACGACGACAATCATTACACGGTCGAAGACATGCAAGCGCTCGACCGCCTCGTCAAGATCGCCCTGGGCAGCACAGGGCAAAGCCGCCGCGTCGCCAACTTCCTGCTGGCATGGTGGAACGCAACCGACAATGGCGGCTTCGATTTTACCGATCTCTGGAACGTAGACCTCGAGATCGCGCAGGACATGCTGGTCGTGTTCGCGCTGATAGCGAACTGCCGGAACTACGCCGATCATTACGGCTATGAAGCTGAATTCCGTCAGCTCGTGACCGACTGGCGCCGTCCGAAGCGTGCGAAGCGAGGACAATCATGATCCGCGCTTATTGCTTCGCCTCCGGTCACATCGAGTTCGGACGCACTATCCCGAAGGGCGCGATCGTCATCGCCCGCGGCCCGACGAAAGAGCTGCGCGAGTTCATCGAGACCAGAGCGCGCCACGGCTACAGGACGCGCATGGTGCGCGGCCGGCGTACGAAAATCCCGGGCAGCGATACGCTGCTGGTGCCGGGCGTGCCAGAGGCCGACAACCCACAGCTTGCGCGCGTCGCGCTCCACGCCTGGTCGAAGTGGATCGCAATCGGCGCGCCCAAGGGCGTGCGTGTCCTGTCAGATCGCGGGGGTAGCTCAGCGGAGAGAGCGCCGGATGCTTCCCATCAGGAGGTCGCGAGTTCAAATCTCGCTCCCCGCTCCACACACAGCAGCGAGGCCAGCAGATGAAACCGATCGGCGAAAGACCGGCCTTCGTCACGCGGCGCTCGCTGCCGTCCGAGCGGCTCGGCGTGCGGCGCCCGGCGTTTACCCGCCAGCTGGCGGAAATGGTCGCCGGCCTGCGGATGGATCCCGCCGCGCGCAAGCTCGGGCACGACGACGCCGGCGCCGGCATCTTCCGGCTTTCGGTCGAGGACATCCAGGGCGGCGGCCGCGGCGACATCGACGAGCTCGCCTATCTCGCCGGCTGGGTCGAGCGCAAGCAGGCCGACAAACGGCGAGGAGGCTGACATGCGCGTCACGCAAGGGATCGAGCTTCGCTGCATCGGTTGCGGCTGCACCAACGAACGCGCCTGTCCGGGCGGCTGCAGCTGGGTTGCCAAGAACAAATGCTCGGCGTGTTTCGACGTCGACGGCACGCCGCTGGCGACAGGTAGCCCGCTCGGCGACCTGTTCGGCTTCGAGCTGTGCCCGGCCTCGGATGTGCCGGCGGCGCACGTGCCGCTGTTCACAGGGGAAGCGACTTGCCACTGCGCGCGCTGCAAGATGGATCTGGCGGCATGAGCGACGAGCGCGCCCAGCTCAGTGAGGCGTTGAAGGCGGTGACCGGCCGCGCGCCGGCGATCACCCGCGGCGTCGTAAACGCGTCGAAATCCTCAAAGCCGCTGCCGTGGCGCCGGCACGAGCTCGACATCGCCATCAGCCAGGCGCGCGCGCTGCTCGACGAGCTGATGCTGCAGCGGGTGAAGCTGGGCTGGCATCGACAGCACGGAGACGCCGCATGATCATGCTGCAGGATTTTTTTATTTGCGCCGCCGCGATGTGCGCGGCGATCCTCGTCCTCGAGCGCTGGCGGCTCGCCCGCATCGTGCGCCGGCGGCTGCGCCAGAGCCGGCACGCATGATCACGCCCGACTTCCACAAGGAGCCATGGAAGCATCCCGCGGTGTGGAAGTCTCACGTCGTGACCATGACGCTGCAGTATCTCTGCAACGTCCCGACCCACCGCGCGACATGCGAGTGCAACTGGGCCGCCTGCGTCCGGATGGATCGCGGCGCGCGCGGCCGCAACGACCTCGACAAGGCGATCAACGCGCACTGGCACAGCGTCATCGCCGAAGCCGGGAGCGTCGCGGCATGACCGACGTGCCCGACAAAATCCCTTTCAAAGCGGGCGGCCTCTATGTCGGCTGGCACGAACTCAACGACATCGTCGCGCCGAGGCTCGGCCGCGATCGCTTTCGCGCGTTGATCAAGCTGAAGCAGAAGGTGGCGGGTTTTCCACCGTTTCGTGAGGAATGGGGAGGTTTCTACCGGCCGGCGGTCAAGGCGTGGCTGGACTCAGACAATGGGGTTGGCGCAGAGAAGGTGGCATCGCATGTCGACCAGGTGCAGGAAGACGGGCCGGAAACCTTCGATGCCACCCCGCGGAAAAAAACCGGGCTTCAAAATCGGACGGCACGGCCTGCCGTACTGGATCGCCAGCCAGGTGACTCGCGACCACATGGATTACCCGGACACCTGCATAGCGTTGCCGGCGGACGCGAGCGATGACGAACTCGCCGAACTTTGCCAGCAGCACACGGCGCGGCTGCGCGCACATATCGCGGCCGAGCAGAAGAGGCTCAAGGCCGACGACGCCGACCACCCTGTCCTCAAGACACGTTACGACGGCACCATGAGAGCAGCTTGCCTGATCTACCAGGAGCATCCGCTGTCGCGGTTTCACCACGTGAAGCACAACACGCGGCGCGGCTATCTCGCCGACATGAAGGTCATCATCGAGAGCGTCGGGGTGCGCCTGATCAAGAACGTCACCGTGTTGGATGTTGAGAACTGGTACCGTCAATGGCGTAAGGGCGTCGTCTTTGTGGACGAGCAGGGAAACAAGACCGTTGGCCCCGAGCGGATCGATCGCGCGCACAACGCCGTCGCGATGGTGCGCACGGTGCTGCGCTTCATGTCCGCCCTGCGTCACCCGGAATGCAAGCTGCTCGCCGAAGAGCTGGCGAAAGTGCAATTCGAGCGCGGCGGCGCCCGCGACCAGGAGCTGACCTACCACCAGGTGCGGGATTTCATCCGCACCGCATTCGCCATGGCGGACAAGGGGATCATCGAGCGCGACCGCGCGCTCTCTATGGCGATCGGTACCGCTTCGCAGTTTGAGATGGCACTGCGCCAAAAAGACATCATCGGTGATTGGGCACCGAGGCGCGAAGATGCCTTGTTTCCCGCCGGCATCGCCCTGCTCCATCAGGGCGACGAGACCTGGTCCGGCTTTTACACCTGGGAGAACATCCCGGGGTGGCGCTGGCGGACGAAAACGTCCAAGTCGAAATACCGTTCGGCGGCCGTCTTCGATCTCACTATCTACGACCTCCTGTTCCCGTTGCTCGAGCTGGTCCCAATGCACGAGCGCCAAGGCGCGATCGTCAAGGGCGAGCATGGACTGCCGATGCGGTACCGGACCTACGCAAAGACCTTCCGGCGGATCGCTGAAGTGGCTGGCATCCCGTTCGAGGTCAAGAACATGGATGCTCGCGCGGGCGGCATCACCGAGGCGGACGAAGCCGGAGTGCCGCTCGAGGACATCCAGATGGGGGCCACCCACAAGGACAAGAGGCAGACGCTGAGTTACATACGGCGTCGCACGAAGAAAATTGCGTCCGCCGCGGAGGCCCGCAAGCAGTCGCGGACCGCCGACGATGGCGGCGGAACAGCGTAAGAACCGCGTGTCAGAATCAGGGTCGAATTGTCAGAATCGCAGCGAGGGGAATCAATAGGTTAGCTGGTCGGGGCAGCTGGATTCGAACCAGCATCAAGCCCTTGGAATCGCTCAAGGCGATTCTGACAGATCAACCGACAGCCGACTGAATGCCCCCCAAACCCGCCTGCGATTCTGACATCGGCGCGCATCGGTTGCGTGGCGTTCGTTGCGTTGAGTTTCAGTCCTCCAAAATCGTCAGGAAACCCGACGCATGAGTGTCAACGCATACCCGCTGTCGTGGCCGGAAGGCTGGCCCCGATCGCGCGGCCGCAAGGGCGGTCAGTTCGGCAAGCAGGAGCTGCGCAGCAACCCCGGCGGCGGCTCCTGGAAGCAGAAGGCCGATCTGACCATGGCGGACGCCATGAAGCGGGTGAAGTACGAGCTCGAGCGGCTCGGCATCAACGTCGCCGACGACTCGATCGTCTCGACCAACCTCAAGCTCAACCTCTCCGGCCTGCCGCGCGGCGACCAGGGCGAGCCCGGTGATCCCGGCGTTGCGGTCTACTTCCAGAAAAAGAACGCCCCCATGCGCGTCATCGCGATCGACGCCTATACCCGCGTCCGCGACAACCTGGCCGCGATCGCCGCCACGCTGGAGGCAATGCGGGCGATCGAGCGGCACGGCGGCGCCCAGATCCTCGAGCGCGCCTTCACCGGCTTCGCCGCCCTCCCCTCGCCCGGCAAAAACTGGTGGGACATCCTGCAGGTGCGGTCCGATGCAAGCCGCGACGTAATCGAGGCCAATTTCAAGCGCCTTTCGCACGATCGCCATCCGGACAAGGAGGGAGGGAGCCACGATGCCATGGCCGAGCTGAACCAGGCGCGCGCGGCCGCACTGAGGGCGCGGCCATGAAGAACCGGCTTCCCGATCTCAACAATCACCTTTTCGCGCAGCTGGAGCGGCTATCCGACGAAGCGCTAACGCCCGAGCAGCTCGAGCAAGAGGTCAAGCGCGGTCACGCTGTCGTCGCGGTCGCCGACCAGATCGTGCGCAACGCGAGCCTGCAATTGCAAGCTGCGAAGCTGGTCTCGGATCACGGCTTCGATCCAACACCGCATCTTCCCGAATTTGTCGGCGGCAAGCAGCTTGACATGAAGGCGATCCCGGGCCCGCGGGGACGCCAATGAAAGGCCAGCGCATCGCGTGGAGTTCGGCTGAGCTGACATTCATCAAGCGCCGAAAAAAGAAAGAGCGCCGCCAGCTTCACGCCGAATTTGTCAAAAAGTTCCGCCGCAGCGATGTCTCGCTCGTGGCCCTCTGCGCGATCTGCAAGCGGAACGGCTGGCTGACCGGCCCGAGGGTCGGGAGATTTAAGGGCCGCTCCACAGCCTACAGCAACGCCGAGCTCGCGTGGATCAAGCGCCGCAAAAAGAAGTCGCGCCGGCAGCTCCACGCCGAATTTGTCGAGCGGCTCGGGCGCGATGTGTCGTTCGAGAGCTTCAACGGTCTCTGCAAGCGGAGGGGCTGGCACACCGGCCGCACCGGCCACTTCGAGAAGGGCTCTGTTCCGTGGACCAAGGGCAAGAAGCTGCCCCACAATCCGAACAGCGCGCGAACCCAGTTCAAGAAGGGGCAGGGGCCGGCCAACATCAAATTCGCCGGCCACGAGCGCGTTCGCAAGGCGGACGGCTATCTCGAGATCAGCATTAACGAGACCAATCCCCACACCGGATTCGAGCGCCGCTACGTCCTGAAGCACAAGTGGCTATGGGAGCAGAAGAACGGGCCGGTACCGGAGGGCATGGCCCTTAAATGCAAGGGCGACCGGCTCAACGCTGACCCTTCGAACTGGGAGCTCGTCCCTCGCGGCCTGTTGCCGCGTCTCAATGGCAAATCTGGCCGCGGCTATGATCACGCGCCGGAGGATTTGAAGCCTGTGATCATGGCGGTCGCAAAACTCGAGCATCAGCTTCGCGAGAAAAGCAGATGAGCCTCTCCCTCACCAGCCAGATCGCCGAGATCGATCGCGAGCTCGCGTGCCGCAAGCTGGTGTATCCGCCGCTGATCGCCAGGCGCGCCATGCGGGAGTCGATCGCCGAGCTGCAAATGGCCCACCTGCAGGCCGCGCGCGACACCCTGATCTGGCTGCAGGCCCACGAGCTCACCATCAAGCAGAGGCTTTCCCAATGAGGGAATTTCCCGGCCTGCCGCGGCTCGAGATCGGCGACGCCAACTCGCCGTTCGACGAAGCGCTGATCCTGATCGACGGCCACGAGGAGGAGACCATCCGGATCGAATGCGATGGCGCGGCCGAGCTCGCCGACCGGTTGATCCGCTTCGTCAACAGCCACCAGCAGGTCCTCAAGGCACTGACGGCGGCCGCCCTAGCGCTGCGCTCCTACCAGTACGGCAACTCCGCGCCGGATCTGGCGGAGGAGATCGCCGTGTATTGCGAAACGGTTTCCAGACAGGCAGGAGCCGCTGCGTGAACCCGCTTTTCATCGACCCGCCGAACACGCTGCTCCGCATCGACAAGCTTTGGGCCTACGTCAGCCGTGATGCCGAAGGCAACGAGGGCCTGTGCGCGGCCTCCCTCAATGGCATGCTGACACCGCTTATCGCCGCCGACCAGGAGCGCCTCGCGAGCATTACGCCGATCGCCGAAAGGATCGCCGCGGCCACCGGCAAGAGCATCGTGTTGGTCGAGTTCGCGAGCCGGACGGAGCTGCGCGAAATCAGGGGGGCGATCTCTTGAGCCGCCACGAAATCCCCGGCTTCAGCCTGGCCAACAAGATCGTCATCGGCTGGGACCCACCACTGCAGACGTTCTTCGTGCAGGTGATCGACCGCAAGGCCGAGCTCGCCGACCGCGACGACAAATTCATTCTCTGGCTGGGAACGAGCCTGCGGGAAATCTACGAGGTCGAGCAGCTGGCCAGGGTCGTCTCGTTGTTCGCGCATGTGACGCCGGCTATGCGCGCCACGCTCTACGCCGACAAGGACGAAGCCCGATGATGAAGATCAAGGCCACCATGGGCGATCGCGAACTTCTCGTTATCGGCCTGTCGCACGCCAATCTCGATCGGCTGCGCGCCGACGGGCTCACAGCCAAGATCGTGATCGACGGCAAGGAGCTCGGCCTCAACGTCGACATCTGGATCACGGCCGCCGCGGACGAAGGCATCATGATGCGCGCTTTTCAGGAAGGCATCACTGCCGGCACCAAGGTCCATATCGACAAGAGGTTCAAATCGTGAAGCGCGGCCAGCAGCTCAATCTCAACGTCCGGTTTTATCGCGTTGGCGTGCGCGGGTTTCCGGACATGCAGGTCCAGGCGCCGAGCCGCTCTGCCGCGAAGTACCAGATCTTCAAGCTGGCCCGCGAGGCGGGCTATTTTACGAAGATGCGCGACTTCCTCTCGCGCGTCTCGACCGTGCGCGAGGTGCGCCGGTGATGCATTGGCGCTGCTTCCATTGCGACGACGTCTTCACCGATCGGGCCGCCGCCGCCGAGCATTTCGGCGGAGACAACTTGCAGGCAGACCCGGCCTGCAAGCTCAACTCCATCGAAGGCGGTCTGATCGCCTTGGTGCGCGCACAGGAACAGGAACTGCAGCAGTTCCGCACGGAAGAAACCGCGAGCTACCGCGAATTCTACCGGCTCGGCGCCGAGCATGCAGCGGCCGTTCGCCGCGCCGAGGAGGAGGGTTACGCGAAGGGGCTGGCCGACGGCAGAGCTGGTAGAGGCTACACAGCGCGCGAGGTGCGCCGATGAAGCCGCCGCCCTTCAAACTCGACGGCGATCGCACCGTGTTCAAAGCGCTGACGCTGCTGCAGCTCGGCACAGTGCCGGCCGGCCGCGTGATGTGGTGCCGCGGCCGCCAGGTGCTCGGCTACAACGACGTCGCCACGCTCGGCAACATCTTCACAATCCCGAAGGGCGCCGATACCTTGTGCGTCTCGGCGACGGATTTTGCCGACATCCAGGCGTGGCTCGCCTGATGCATTGGCTCCCTGACCTTTCCGGCACACCCTGGCGCGCGATCGTGCTGTCCTACCGGAAGGATATCTGGACGCTGGTCGACGCGGTCGATTACGGCTGGCTGGTCGAGCATGCCTGGAACGAATGGTGGAGCGGCCGCGCTCGCTGGCAGCTCTACGCCAAGCGCAACACCGGCACCGCCCGCGACACCGTGCGGATGCATCGCGAGATCCTGATCCGCGCCGATCCGCGACCGCTCGCCGAGCTGATCGCCCTCCATGGCGATCACCGGAACGGACAGACGCTCGACAACCGCCGCGGCAATCTGCGCTGGCTGACGCCGCTCGAGAACCGCGCCGACGGGCATATACGTGAGAAAATCCCCTCGCTCGAGCTGATCGTGCGGCAGCTGATGAACACGCCGGCGGCGCGCGAGCTCGAGCAGGTGCCGTTCTGATGCAAAAATCTGCGTTAGACACGCCCTCATTTTGCAACCATCCTGCAACTGCAAGTGGAATTGGAGAAGATTGATGGTTTGGATTGTTCTGGGTGTCGTGGCTATCGCGCTGTGGGTGAACTTTCTCGACGGCCCCAGGATAAAGCTCCCGCCAAAGCCGACAGCCTGGCAGCGCGCCTGGGCGATTGC
>Ga0207652_10000356_pt1 | contig 47404 bp, 49 predicted proteins | sample KBSC63BmetaG_FD_184334 | JGI IMG/M metagenome (GOLD analysis project Ga0207652, IMG submission 184334) | Corn rhizosphere microbial communities from Kellogg Biological Station, Michigan, USA - KBS C6-3B metaG (SPAdes) (version 2) | ecosystem: Host-associated > Plants > Roots > Rhizosphere ... | reverse complement strand
GAGCATTTGCGCGACGATCAACTCGCGGAAGCGGGACCGGTCCTGCGCTTGAGCTCGAGCGAGTTCATGCCGGAATGGTGGGAGAGCGAAGCGCGCGCGTTGATCGGCCGCGGCGGCGGCGTGTTGATCGCACGGACGCTCGACGGCAGCATCCATGGCCTTGCGACCTACGAAGTCGTGAAGCAGCCGCACGCCGAACGCGTGCTGTCGGTGCCGAGGCTGGTCAGCTTCGAGCTCAGCCGCAAGCAGCCGGCGAAGTGCGCACTGACCGGCGCGCTGCAGCGGATCGCGGCGGCGTTCGAGTGCCGCATTTCGGAAAACTTACGTCAGCCGTGCTGATCGCAGTGGTGATCGATCCGGGCGTGCATGATGGTCGAGATGAAGGCGTAGCCCGGATCCTCGTGCCGCTGGATGTTGCCCATGATGGTTGTCCAGCTCTCGCCATCCTCATAGGCCATGAAGCGTTGGACCGTGTCGGCGACGTAGTTGGGAACGTCCATGCCTGCGTGCTGCGCTTCCTGTTCGAGCCTGGTCGCAAGCTCGGGCTCGCGCACGAACACTTCCTCGGGAAACTGGCTCTGCGCGTTCATCGCGAGCTTGATGACCTTGCCAAGCAGCATCATTGCACCAGCGGGCTGTCGGCGGCCGCGAGCTCGATGCCCTCGATCCGGGCGCTCGCGGTCAGCAGCTGAAGATATTGCGCGACGGCGCGGCGTTTCGACGTGTCGCGCAGGTGGCTTTCGATCCAGGCGCGCACCTGCTCGAGCGGCAATTGCTTGCCGACGGCGCGGCGATCGAGGCGCAGGATGTGGAAGCCGTGGCGCGAGGGAACGAGCGTGATCGAGCCCTCCTCGACCGTCGCCATTACCCGCTCGAGCTCCACGTTGGTGTCGCCCTTGGTGACCTGGCCGAGCGAGCCGCCCTGGTCCTTCGACGAGCAGGCCGAATGCAGCCTGGCGAGCTCGGCGAAGCGGCGCGGCTGCGCGAGGATTTCGCCAAGCACCGCCTCGGCTTTGGCCTTTGCTTCAGCCCGCGCGCCCACATCATTGTCGCGCGCCGGGAAGAAGATGTGCGCGGCCTCGTACAGCGCCGGAGTCATGAAGCGCAGCGTGTTGCGACGGTAGTAACGCTCGACCTCTTGCGGCGTCGGTTCGGGCACGCGGACGTCGAGGTCGAGCAGGTTGGCGATGCGCTGCTCCTCGTCGGCCCCTCCGATCTCGCGCTCGCGGGCGCGCTGGCCGAGCAATTCGCGCAGCACCAGCGCGGTCGCGGCGAGGGTCGCCGCTTGCTCGCGGCTGTCGGCGGGGTGGAACTGCAGCTCGCGGCCGATCGCCGCTTCGCTGATGGTGACGCCGTTGACGCTGATCATGTCACGCCGCCTTCCTGCGCCGGACGGGCGCCTCGGAACGGAAGGCCGGCCGAGCAACATAGGGCGGCAGGTCTTCGTCCTCCGCCGGGACGAGGGCGCGCTTCTTGGTCCGCACCACCTGGTAGCTGCGGAAGAGATAACCGACGGGCGCGCTCCACACGTGGACCAGTCGCGTGAACGGGAAGATCAGGAAGATCGTGAAGCCCAGGAACATGTGCAGCTTGAAGATCAGCGGCACGCCGGCGATCAGCGCGGGCTGCGGGTGCAGCACGACGATGCCCTGCACGTAGTTCATGAACTGGACCATCATGTGGCCGTCGAGGTGACCGAGGCTGAGCGGGATCGTCGCCATGCCGAGCGACAGCTGCGCGAAGAGGATCAGCAGCACGGCGATGTCGCTGACGCTCGACGTCTTGCGGATGCGGCTGTCGAACAGGCGGCGATGCAGCAGCATCACCAGGCCGACGAAGCAGGCGGTGCCGCAGATGCCGCCGACGACGATCGCCATCATCTGCTTGAACGTGTGGCTGATGCCGAGGAACTCGAAAATCGCGACCGGCGTCAGCAGGCCGACGGCATGGCCGCCGAGAATGCCGAGAATACCGACGTGGAACAGCACCGATCCAACGATCAGCTGCTTGCGGCGCAATAGCTGGCTCGACTTCGACCGCCAGCCGTACTGGTCGACGTCGAAGCGGACGAGGCTGCCGATCAGGAAGACGGCAAGCGCGATGTAGGGATAGACCCCAAACAGCGCGTTGTGGACATAGTCTTGCATCATCAAGCTCCAGCTCTCGCAAATTCGGCCGCGCGGTCACGCCCGATCCCGCCCGAATAAGGGCAGTCCTTGAGCGCGGACCCGGCCGCGAAATCGACCGGTTCCTCGGCCCATTCCTTGTCGAGCTCCTCGAGGTCGGCGGGGTCCCGCGGCTCACCGGCGAGGATCTCTTCGACGAGGCCCTCGTCGGCATCGCGCGAGGCGAGCGTTACCAAAGGCGACAACAGCGCTGCATACGTAGAATCCCGCTCATCGAGCCGGATGCGAAGCGCCTCGATGATCTCCAAAGCATCGGTCAGGTAGCGCCGCGCGTGGACCTCCGGGATCACGCTCAGGAACTCGAGGAACAGCGGGAGATAATCGGGCATCTCCGACGCGTTCAGCTCGAATCCGTTCATGCGGTAGGTGAGCGCGAGATTGACCATCGCCTGGCCGCGGTCGCGGCTTTCGCCATAGCTATGCTCGTAGAGGTGCAGCGCGAGCCGCTTGGAGCGGTCGAACAGGCCGATCCAATATTCCTGCAGGTCCATGATGTCGCTCGAGCGCAGGCGGTCGATGAAGGCGCGTACGCCGTCCAGCTCGGCGGCCGGGATCGCGCGCTCTTCGCCGAGCGCCTGCTCGATCTCGTCGGCCGCGGCCTGGAGCTCGGGCGTCGGATAGTCGAGCAGCGCGCCCAATGCCTTGAAGCTGATCATGCCGCCCTCCTTTTGCCCGGAACGGGCACGTGGCCGGGCTTCTTGGGGCTTCCGAACAGGCTGGTGTCGGTGCGTCCGCCGCCGCTGCAGCCGTTGCCGAAGCTGAAGCCGCACCCGCCCCTGATCTCATAGGCGTCCTCGCTGACCTCGCGGTGCGCGGTCGGGATCACGAACCGGTCCTCGTAGTCCGCGAGCGCGAGGTAACGATACATCTCGTCGACCTGCTGCTGCGAAAGCCCGGCCTGCTCGAGCACCTTCATGTTGGCGCGCCCGTCGACCTCGCGGTCGCGCATGTGAATGCGCATGGCGAACATCTTCTTCAAGGCGTCGACGACCGGCTCTTCCTTGCCGGCGGTCAAGAGGTTGGCGAGATATTTGACCGGCACGCGAAGGCTCGCGATGTCGGGGATCTCGCCCTCGAAGCCGATGTGCCCGCGTTCGGCGACGTTCTGGATCGGCGACAGCGGCGGCACGTACCAGACCATCGGCAAAGTCCGATATTCAGGGTGCAGCGGGAAGGCGATTTTCCATTCCATCGCCATCTTCCAGATCGGCGACAGCTTGGCGGCTTCGAGCCAGCTGTCCTGGATGCCGTCGGCTTTCGCCTGCGCGATCACCGCCGGATCATTGGGATCGAGGAAGATCTCGAGCTGCTTCTCGTAGAGGTCCTGCTCGTCCTCGGTCGAGGCGACTTCCTCGATCCGGTCGGCGTCGTAGAGGATCACGCCGAGATAGCGGATGCGGCCGACGCAGGTCTCCGCGCAGACGGTCGGAAGCCCCGCCTCGATGCGCGGGTAGCAGAAGATGCACTTCTCGGCTTTCCCGCTTTTCCAGTTGTAATAGATCTTCTTGTACGGGCAGCCCGAGATGCACATCCGCCAGCCGCGGCACTTGTCCTGGTCGATGAGGACGATGCCGTCTTCCTCGCGCTTGTAGATCGACCCCGACGGGCAGGCCGCGACGCAGGTCGGGTTGAGGCAGTGCTCGCACAACCTCGGCAGGTAGAACATGAAGGTCTTCTCGAACTGGCCGTAGATCTCCTTCTCGATGTCGGCGAAGTTCGTGTCCTTGGCGCGCTTCTCGAACTCGCCGCCGAGGATCTCCTCCCAGTTCGGGCCCCACTGGATCTTCTCCATCCGCTCGCCGGTCACCAGCGAGCGCGGCCGCGCCGTCGGGAAGGTCTTCATCTCCGGCGCGTTGTGGAGATGCTCGTAGTCGAAGGTGAAAGGCTCGTAATAGTCGTCGATCTCCGGCAGATCCGGGTTGGCGAAGATGTTCGCCAGCACCCGCCACTTGGCGCCGATGCGCGGCTCGATCTTGCCGTTCTTCTTCCGCCGCCAGCCGCCGTTCCATTTCTTCTGGTTTTCCCATTCCTTGGGGAAACCGACGCCGGGCTTTGTCTCGACGTTGTTGAACCAGGCGTATTCAACGCCTTCGCGGCTGGTCCACACGTTCTTGCAAGTGACCGAGCAGGTGTGGCAGCCGATGCACTTGTCGAGGTTCAGGACCATCGCAACCTGGGCACGAACTTTCATCTTAAGCTTACTCCTCAGGCGACGGCCGGCGCGGCCGGCTCGTCCATCCAATCGACATTGTTCATCTTACGCACGACCACGAACTCGTCGCGGTTCGACCCCACGGTTCCGTAGTAATTGAAGCCGTACGCCTGGTGCGCGTAGCCGCCGATCATGTGCGTCGGCTTGGTGATCGTACGCGTCACGCTGTTGTGGATGCCGCCGCGCATGCCGGTGATCTCCGATCCCGGCACGTTCACGATCTTTTCCTGCGCGTGGTACATCATGCACATGCCGCTGGGCACGCGCTGGCTGACCACGGCGCGGGCTGTCAGCGCGCCATTCAAGTTGAAAGCCTCGATCCAGTCATTGTCCTCGATCCCGGCCCGCTTGGCATCTTCCTCGGAAATCCACACCACCGGGCCGCCGCGGTTGAGCGTCAGCATCAGCAGGTTGTCGGAATAGGTCGAGTGGATGCCCCACTTCTGGTGCGGCGTGATGAAGTTCAGCACCAGCTCGCCGTTGCCGTTGCCGCGCTTGTTCAGCACCGGCTCGATCACCTTAGTGTCGATCGGCGGCTTGTAGGTGGTGAAGCCCTCGCCGAACGCGCGCATCCACGGGTGGTCCTGGTAAAGCTGCTGGCGGCCGGTGAGAGTCCGCCACGGGATCAGCTCGTGGACGTTGGTCCAGCCGGCATTGTAGCTCACCGTCTCGCTCTCGATCCCCGACCAGGTCGGCGAGGAGATGATCTTGCGCGGCTGCGCCTGGACGTCGCGGTAGCGGATCTTCTCGTCCTCGCGGGTCAGCGCGAGGTGCGCGTGCTCGCGGCCGGTATATTCGCTCAGCGCTTCCCACGCCTTGACCGCGACCTCGCCGTTGGTTTCGGGCGCGAGGCTCAGGATCACCTCGCAGGCGTCGATGTCGGTCTCGATCTTCGGCTGGCCGTCGGCATTCGTGCCGTTGAGCCGGCCGAGGAAATCCACCTCGTGGTCGGTGTTCCAGGAAATTCCCTTGCCGCCGTTGCCGAGAGTCTTGAGCAGCGGCCCGACCGAGGTGAACTTCTTGTACGTGTCGGGATAGTTGCGCTCGACCGTGATCACCGCCGGCATGGTCTTGCCGGGCAGCGGGTCGCACTCGCCCTTCTTCCAATCCTTGACGTCGAGCGGCTGCGCGAGCTCGCCCGGGCTGTCATGCTGCATCGGCAGCAGGACGACGTCGGTCTCGTTGCCGAGGTGACCCTCGCACTGATCGGAGAAGCTCCTGGCGATGCCCTTGAAGATTTCCCAGTCGCTGCGCGCGCCCCACGCCGGATCCACCGCTTTCGACAGCGGGTGGATGAACGGGTGCATGTCCGACGTGTTGAGGTCGTTCTTCTCGTACCAGGTCGCGGTCGGAAGGACGACGTCGGCATAGACGCAGGTGGTCGACATGCGGAAGTCGATCGCCACCAGCAGGTCGAGCTTGCCCTCCGGCGCCTCCTCGCGGAACACCACTTCGCTCGGCTTCTGCGCGCCTTCCTCGCCCAGGTCCTTGCCCTGGACGCCGTGCTGGGTACCGAGCAGGTGCTTGAGGAAATATTCGTGGCCCTTGCCGCTCGATCCGAGCAGGTTCGAGCGCCACACGAACAAGTTGCGCGGGAAGTTCCTGGGGTTGTCGGGGTCCTCGCAGCTGAGCTTCAGTTCGCCCGACTTCAGGCCATGGGCGACCTTCACGGCCGCGCTCTCGCCCTTGAGGTTGCGGCCGACCTCGAGCGGATTGGTCTCGAGCTGCGGCGCCGATGGCAGCCACCCCATGCGCTCGGCGCGCACGTTGAAGTCGATCAGGGTGCCAGAGACTTCGACGTCGCTGGTCGGCGAGGCGATCTCGTCGACCGCGAGCTTCTCGTAGCGCCACTGGTCCGAGTGCGCGTACCAGAAGCTGGTGCCGTTCATGTGCCGCGGCGGGCGGTGCCAGTCGAGCGCGAAGGCGAGCGGCGTCCAGCCGGTCTGCGGCCGGAGCTTCTCCTGTCCGACATAGTGCGACCAGCCACCGCCTGACTGACCGACGCAGCCGCAGAACACCAGGAGATTGATGATCCCCCGGTAGGTCATGTCCATGTGGTACCAGTGGTTGAGGCCGGCACCCAAAATGACCATCGACTTGCCGTGGGTCTTCTCGGCATTTGTCGCGAAATCGCGCGCGGTGGCGATGATCTGCTCGCGCGGAACGCCGGTGATCTTCTCGGCCCAGGCCGGCGTGAACGGCGTGTCGTCATCGAACGACGTCGCCGCGACACCGCCGAAGCCCCGATCCACGCCGTAATGGGCGATGATCAGGTCATGGACCGTCGCGACCAGCGCCTCGCCATCGTTGAGCGCGAGTCGCTTCACCGGAACGTGCCGGCGCAGCACGTCGCCATGATCGGTGCTGGTGAAATAAGGGCTCTGCGGGCCTGAGCCGAAGTAAGGGAAATCGACGGCGGCGATGTCGTCGCGGCATTCGGCGAGGCTCAGCGCGAGGTTGGTCTCGCGATCCTTGCCGTCGCGCTGCTCGAGGTTCCACTTGCCCTTGTCGCCCCAGCGATAGCCGATCGAGCCCAGCGGGCTGACGATCTCGCCGCTGGTCTCGTCGATGGCGACGGTCTTCCACTCGGGGTTGTTCGCCTCGTCGAGCGACCCGTCGAAGTCGGACGCGCGGACGAAGCGCTCCGGCACATAGGCGTCGCCGCGCTTCACCAGGCGGACGAGCATCGGCATGTCGCTGTACTTGCGGCAATAGTCGCGGAAGTAATCCGCCTGCCGGTCGACGTGGAAATCCTTGAGCACGACGTGGCCGAGCGCCATCGCCAGGGCGCTGTCGGTGCCCTGCTTGGGCGCCATCCACAAATCGGCGAACTTGGACGCTTCGGAATAGTCGGGGCAGACCACGACCGACTTCGCGCCCTTGTAGCGAACTTCCGTGTAGAAATGCGCGTCGGGCGTGCGGGTCTGCGGAACGTTCGAGCCCCACAGCATCAGGAACCTCGAATTGTACCAGTCGGCGCTCTCGGGAACGTCGGTCTGCTCGCCCCAGGTCTGCGGGCTCGACGGCGGCAGGTCGCAATACCAGTCGTAGAAGCTCAAGGGCACGCCGCCGATCAGCGACAAATAGCGCGCGCCGGCGGCATAGCTGACCATCGACATCGCCGGGATCGGCGAAAAGCCGGCGACGCGGTCGGGGCCATATTCCTTGGCGGTATAAACGTTGGCGGCGCCGATGATTTCATTGGCCTCCTCCCAGGTCACCCGGACGAAGCCGCCCATGCCGCGCGCCTTCTTGTACTGGGCGGCATATTGGGGGGTTTCGACGATCGTCTTCCACGCCGCGACCGCGTCGGCGCTTTCGGCGCGGACGGTCCGCCACAGCTTGACCAGCTTCTTGCGGATCATCGGGTGCTTGAGGCGGTTGGCGCTGTAGAGATACCAGCTGTAGCTGGCGCCGCGGGCGCAGCCGCGCGGCTCATGGTTGGGGAGCCCCGGCCGGGTACGCGGATAATCGGTCTGCTGGGTTTCCCAGGTGACTATCCCGTCCTTGACGTAGATTTTCCACGAGCAGCTGCCGGTGCAGTTCACGCCGTGGGTCGAGCGCACGATCTTGTCGTGGCTCCAGCGGCCGCGATAGCCGTCTTCCCAGCTGCGGTCCTCGTTGGTGACCACGCCGTGGCCGTTGGCAAACGTGCCGACATTCTTCTTGAGGAACGTCATGCGGTCGAGAAAATGGCTCATTCTAATCCCCGGAAGAGGCTCTTTGCGCATCGGGCCCTACGCCGCTCCGGCATGGGGCTGTTGATGCAGATCATGGGCGGCAAATGGCCGTTCCGGCGGCCACTCGAAATAAGGGATGTTCCTGACTCGATGAGCCCCGGCGCGGGAAGGGGATCCGGCCGGGGCTCAACTCGTGGCGCCGCTATTCCGCGGCGATGAACGCCGGCTGCGGCCTCACTGCCCGGACGGGCGGCTTGGGCGCGATGCGGCCCGGCCGCAGGATCCCGCGCGGCCCGCTGTAGGCCAGCCAGGTGATCGCGGCGCAGCTCACGTAGAACAGCAGGAAGCCCCACAGCGCCGCGTCCGCCGATCCGGTCATCGCAATCGACGAGCCATAGGCCTTCGGGATGTAGAAGGCGCCGTAGGCGGCGATCGCCGAGGTGAAGCCGATCACCGCGGCGGACTCGCGCTCGGCCTGCTGCCGGCGGACGTCTTCGGGCAGGCCGGGGTCCCCCTGGTCGATCTCGTGCCGCATGATGCCCGGGACCATCTGGAACGTCGACGCATTGCCGACGCCGCTGACCACGAACAGCAGCAGGACCATCGCGAAGAAGCCGGAGAAGCTTCGTGCGTCGAGGAAGACGACCATCCCGACGATCGCGGCCATCTGGAACAAGAACACCCAGAAGGTCACCCGAGCGCCGCCAAAGCGATCGGCGATCCAGCCGCTGCCCGCGCGCGAGAGGGCGCCGAGCAGCGGGCCGATGAAGGCGTAAGCCAGTGCGTTGACATCGGGGAACACCAGCTTGGCCAGCAGCGGGAACCCTGCCGACATGCCGATGAAGGTCCCGAACGTGCCAGTGTAAAGCCAGCACATCAGCCAGGTGTGCACGCGGCTGAAGATCGTCGCCTGCTCGGCGAAGGAGGATTTGGCGGACAGGATGTCGTTCATCCCGAACCAGGCGGCGATGCTGCCGACGAGGATCAGCGGCACCCAGACGAAGCCGGCGTTCTGCATCCAGTACTGGGTGCCGTCGGCCGCGGTCTGCGCTTGCCCGCCGAGCGCGCCGAACAGGCCCATGGTGACCACCACCGGCACCAGGAACTGCATGACGCTGACGCCGAGATTGCCGAGGCCCGCGTTGATCGCCAGCGCGTTGCCCTTTTCCGCCTTGGGGAAGAAGTAGCTGATGTTCGCCATCGACGAGGCGAAGTTGCCGCCGCCGAGGCCGCACAGCAGCGCCAGGACCAGGAAGATCAGGTAGGGCGTCTCGGGGTCCTGGACCGCATAGCCGATGCCGAACGCCGGGATCAGCAGCGACGCGGTCGACATGGTCGTCCACAGCCTTCCGCCGAAGATCGGCACCAGGAAGGCGTAGAAGATCCTGAGCGTCGCGCCGGAGAGGCCCGGAAGCGCGGCAAGCCAGAACAACTGGCTGGTGGTGAAATCGAAGCCGATCGCCGGCAGCCGGGCGACCACCACGGACCACACCATCCACACCGCGAACGAGAGCAGGAGGTTGTAGGTCGAGATCCAGAGGTTGCGCCGGGCGACGGCGCGGCCGCCGGTGCGCCAGAACTCGTCGTCTTCAGGCCGCCAGTCGGCGATCGGTCCGGCCTTGCGCGCCGGCACGACGACTCCCGGTTCGCCGAGCCCCTGCATCTCAGGGAATTCGGGCAGGCGCGCGCGTGCGCCCCTGCGGCTCGCCGACGCTTCCATCTGACGGACCGCGAAGTGCATCCAGACCAGCGCTAGGGAAACAATGACGAACAGCAGCACGAAGCAGCTGGTCCAAACGCCGGTGAGGTCGGCGAGCGCGCCGAAGGCGAGCGGCAGGACGAAGCCGCCGAGGCCGCCGATCATGCCGACCAGGCCGCCCACGGCCCCGACGTGGTTCGGGTAATAGACCGGGATGTGCTTGAACACCGCCGCCTTGCCGAGGCTCATGAAGAAGCCGAGCACGAAGATCGCGACGAGGAACGGGACCAGGCCCATTTCCGTCCGGAACATGATCGGGCCGCGCACGCCCTCGATCACGTAGGTCGTCGGCGGATAGGACAACATGAAGGTGCACAGCACCGAGACGGCGAAGGTGACGTACATCACCGAGCGCGCGCCATAGCGGTCGGACAGCTTTCCGCCGTAGATGCGGAACAGGCTCGCCGGAACCGAGTAGAAGGCGGCCAGCATGCCGGCCTGCTTCACGTTCAGGCCATAGACGTTCATCAGATAGTGCGGCAGCCAAAGCGCCAACGCGACGAACGCGCCGAAGACGAAGAAATAATAGAGCGAGAAGCGCCACACCTGGACGTTCCTCAACACCCGCAGCTGCTCGGCCATGGGTTGCGCCTTGCGGGCGCCCCGGGCGCGCGCGAGCTGGTCGGGGTCTTCCTTGGTGACCAGCAGGAACAGCACGGCGGTGACGACCAGGCCGATCGCCCAGATCTGCGCCACCGACTGCCAGCCTGCGGCGACGAGCACGAACGGCGCGAGGAACTTGGTGACCGCCGAACCGACGTTGCCGGCGCCGAAGATTCCGAGCGCCGTCCCCTGCTTCTGCTGCGGGAAGAATTTGGAGACATAGGTAACGCCGACCGAGAAGGAGCCGCCGGCAAGGCCCACGCCGAGCGCCGCGATCAGCAGCTGGCCATAAGTGTGCGCGTAGGAGGTAAGGAAAGTGGCGATCGCCGCGAGGATCATCACCCCCGCAAACACGCGGCGGCCGCCGAACTGGTCGGCCCAGACGCCGAGCAGCACGCGAGCGAGCGAGCCGGTCAGGATCGGCGTGCCGACGAGCAGCCCGAACTGGGTCTCGCTCAATCCGAGCTCGTCCTTCACGCCGAGGCCGATGATCGAGAAGATCGTCCACACCGCGAAACAGACGGTGAAGGCGATGGTGCTGGCGCCCAGCGCCCGGTTCCGTTCAGCTTGGCCGGCGACCATTGTCGTGTTCATGTTGAAAATCTCCGGTCGGAGGCGGCGGCATCCCCGCTTTTCGTGGCGGGACGCCGGCTCCGCTATTCGGTGAGCGCTGTCACCTTGGCGCGCGCTAATCGTTGATCTGAATCACCGATGCGATCAGGGATGTTACGGATGAGGAGAGCCTAGATGAGCGACGGTCCCAGCCAGATCAGCGACACGCCCGAAGTCGAGCTTCCCGGCGCAGCCGGGAAGGTGGCCAAGGAGAAGCCGGACTTGTGGCGCGCGTTCCAGGCACTCGGTGAGGCCGTCAGCGACGCGGGCCCATTGAGCGAACGCGAGCGGCGGCTGGTCAATCTCGCGCTGGCGATCGGCGCGGATTCGGAAGGGGCGACCCACTCGCACGCGCGGCGCGCGCTGGCGGACGGCCTCAAGGGCGAAGACCTCGACCATGTCGCGTTCCTGGCGGTGACCACGCTCGGCTGGCCGCGCGCGATCCGCGGCCTCACCTGGGTACGCGACGTGACGAAAGGCGGCTAGCCGCCGGTCACGCTCATGTGCCGCGCGACCGCGGGACGCGCGGCCTCGATCCGGAACTGGTGACCCTTGGGCTTGCCGGCGAGCAGCTCATCGAGCGCCGCGTTGACCCCGCTCACACCGCCGTTCCGCAGCAGGTCGCGCAGCTCCACCTTCTGGTCATGGCCGAGACAGCCATAGACGGTGCCCGTCGCGGCAACGCGGATGCGGTTGCAGCTGTCGCAGAAATTGTGCGTGAGCGGCGTGATCAGCCCGAGCCGCACGCCGAGCCCGTCGACTTCCCAGTAACGCGCCGGTCCACCGCTCCGCGCCAGCGACGGCACCAGCGCGAACTCTTGGCTGAGCGCCGTACGCACGTCGCTGAGCGGCAGATAATGTTCGGTGCGGTCTTCCTCGACCTCGCCCAAGGGCATCGTCTCGATCAGCGTCAGGTCAAAGCCTTGCGCGCCGCACCAGCGCAGCATCGGCGCAATTTCATCTTCGTTGAGACCCTTCAGCGCGACCATGTTGATCTTGATCTTGAGACCGGCCGAGTCGGCGGCATCGATGCCGCGCAATACCTGCGCCAGGTCGCCGCGCCGGGTGATGTGGTGGAAGCGCTCGGGATCGCGGCTATCGAGGCTGACGTTGATCCGCCGCACGCCACCATCGAACAGCATTTGCGCATGGCGTTCGAGCTGGGTTCCGTTTGTGGTCAGCGTCAGCTCGTCGAGGCCGTCGCCGATCCGCCGTCCAAGCTCGGGCACCAGCTGCTCGATCCCCTTGCGCACCAGCGGCTCGCCACCGGTGAGGCGGATTTTCCTGACGCCGCGGCCGATGAAGACGTCGGCAAGCTCGATCATCTCCTCGAGGCTGAGCACGTCCTTGCGCGGCAGGAACCGCATCTCCTCGGCCATGCAATAGCGGCAGCGCAAATCGCAGCGGTCGGTGACCGACAAGCGGACATAAGTGATGTGCCGGCCGAAGCCGTCGATCATCGGGCGGGAAAGGGTCGTCGTTTCGGTCACATCCACTCTCGGCCGTGCGCCTAATTCGCCGCGAGCGGCTGGCGCATGATGTAAATCAAGCGCCGGCGCCGCTCCATTACGTAATTCCCGAAGGGCCATGATTTCTCCCGAGACCTTCGCCCGCTACGCGGCGCTCCGCGTGCCGCGCTACACCTCTTACCCGACCGCGCCGCAGTTCGTTCCGGCGATCGACGCAACCGAGTACCGCCGATGGCTGCGGCAGCTCGAGCCGGGCGCGCGCACCTCGGTCTACCTCCACATCCCGTTCTGCCGGCAGATGTGCTGGTATTGCGGCTGCCATACCAGCGTGTCGCGCCGGCAGGCGCCGGTCAGCCGCTATGTCGATGCCTTGTGCCGCGAGATCGGCCTGGTCGCCGCCGAGCTGCGCGGGCGCCCGACCGTCGGCCACCTTCACTGGGGCGGCGGCACGCCGACGCTGCTGACGCCAAAGGACATTGGACGGATCGACGCGTCGCTCCGCGCCGCATTCGACTTGGACCCCCACGTCGAGCACGCGCTCGAAGTCGACCCGCGTACGCTTACCCACGAAGTCGCCGCTGCGTTCGCTTCGGCCGGCGTCAACCGCGCCAGCCTCGGCGTCCAGAGCTTCGACCCGAAGGTGCAAGCCGCGATCAACCGCGTCCAGAGCTTCGAAACCACCGCCGCCGCCGTCGCGACATTGCGCTCCGCCGGCATCGCCGCGCTCAACTTCGACCTGATCTACGGCCTTCCGTTCGAGACGGTGGACTCGTGCGTCGCCACGGTCGAGCAGGCGCTGACTCTCCGGCCCGAGCGCCTCGCGGTCTTCGGCTATGCGCACGTGCCCTCGTTCAAGCCGCACCAGCGCAAGATCGACGAAGCAGCGCTGCCGCTCGGCGACGAGCGCCAGGCGCAGGCCGAGGCGATCGCCGAGGCGCTGATCGCCGCCGGTTACCAGAAAATCGGCCTCGATCATTTCGCGCTGCCGGCCGATAGGCTCGCCATCGCCGCGCGCGACGGAACGCTGCGCCGCAACTTCCAGGGCTACACGACCGACGCGTGCACCAACCTGATCGGCTTTGGCGCCTCGGCGATCGGCCGGGTGCCGGGCGGCTTCGTCCAGAATTCGGTCCGCATCCCTGACTACGAAAGCCGCATCGCGAGCGGCAAGCTCGCTGTCACCCGCGGCTGCCGCACCAGCGCCGACGACTTGAAGCGCGGCGCGATTATCGAACAATTGATGTGCGCGTTCCGCGCCGAGCCCGGGGACGTCACGGCTCCGCAGCTCGACCGACTCGAAGCCGACGGGCTGGTCCGCCGCTCGGGCGCCGCCATCGAAGTCCCCGACGAAGCCCGCCCGCTGGTCCGCGCGGTGGCGGCCGCGTTCGACGCTTACTTGCCGAACTCGGCGGCAAGGCACGTTACCGCTGTCTGATCCTCCCTGCCAGCGGAGCTGGTGGGGAGGGCCTCCTTACCCGCACTTCGAGTAGTTGCACTCGAGGCACTTGTTGCACCCTTCGACCCTGACCAGCGCCGAGGCACCGCATTGGGGGCATTGCGGCCGCGCCTTGGCGGCAGGTGTCTCGAACGCCGCAGCCTCGACCGGCTGCGCGGACAATCCGCCCAGGTGCCGCTCGACGATGTCGCCGATCGCCGCAAGCAGCGAGGGCACGTAGCGGCCGTGCATCCAGGCGCCGCCGCGCGGGTCGAACACCGCTTTCAATTCCTCGGCGACGAACGCGACGTCGGTGCTTCGGCGGAACACGGCCGAGACCATCCGGGTCAGGCCCAGCGTCCAGGCGTAATGCTCCATATTCTTGGAGTTGATGAACATCTCGAACGGACGGCGCTGGCCGTCCTGCTCGAGGTCGTTGATCGTAATGTAAACGGCGTGCGCGCTCTCCGGCCACTTGAGCTTGTAGGTCGTGCCGTGAAGCGAGTCCGCGCGCGGTGCGAGCGGCTCTTCCGCCTTTTCCGTCGGCTTGGCTGCCTCGCCCACGCTCAGCACCGATCCGGTCACCGCGTTCGGGCGATAGGTGGTCAGGCCCTTGCAGCCGAGATGATAGCCTTCGACGTAAATGTCGGCGAAGGCGTCGAAGCTGATGTCCTCCGGGCAGTTGACCGTCTTTGAAATCGAGCTGTCGATCAGCGCCTGGGCGGCGGCCTGCATCGTCAGATGGTCGGAGGGCGACAGGGTTTGCGCCGAAACGAACAGTTCGGGTGGAGGCGGCGTGTCCCCGTTGACCTGCCGCCACACGCGCATCGCATAATCCTCGACCTGCTCCTCGCGCTTGCTGCCGTCCGGCTGGAGGATCTTGCGCGTATACGAATAAGCGAACACCGGCTCGATCCCCGAGCTGACATTGCCGGCGAGGAGCGAGGTGGTGCCGGTCGGCGCGATCGAGGTCAGGCAGCCGTTCCTGAGGCCATGCTCGGCGATAAATGCGCGCGTTTCGTCATCGAGCGACTTGAGGTTGGGCTGCTCGAGCATCGCCGGATCGTAGCAAGGGAACGCGCCCTTTTCCTTCGCCAGCAGCGCGGACGCGCGGTACGCCTCGCGCTTGACGACGCCAAGCCAATCGCGCGTGAGCGTGACGGCTTCGCTGCTGCCATACGCGGCACCGCAGAACAGCAAGGCATCGGCCAGCCCGGTGATGCCGAGACCGATGCGGCGCTTGGCCTTGGCCTCGGCCTCCTGCTCGGGCAGCGGGTAGCGCGAGATGTCGATGACATTGTCGAGCATCCGCACCGCGGTCCTCGTCAGCTCGCCGAGCTGCTCCTCGTCGAGGACGCCGCCCTCGAACGGCTTGTCGACGAGGCTGGCGAGGTTGATCGACCCGAGCAGGCAGGCGCCATAAGGCGGAAGCATCTGCTCGCCGCACGGGTTGCTCGCGCTGATCGTCTCGCAATGCGCGAGATTGTTCTGCTCGTTGACTCGATCGACGAAGATCACGCCGGGCTCGGCAACATCGTAGGTGGCGTGCATCAGCCGGTCCCACAGGTCGCGCGCGCGGACGGTTCGCACGACCTCGCCATTGAACACCAGCGGCCAGTCGGCATCGGCGCCGAGGGCGCTCATGAAGGCGTCGGTCACCAGCACCGACAGGTTGAAGTTGCGGAACCGTGCCGGGTCGCGCTTGGCATCGATGAACGCCTCGACGTCCGGATGATCGATGCGCAGGCACCCCATCATGGCGCCGCGCCGCTGGCCGGCCGAGTGGACGGTGCGGCACATCGCGTCCCAGCAATCCATGAAGGTCAGCGGCCCCGAGGCATCGGCGCCGACCCCCTTCACCGGGCTGCCCGACGGGCGGATGGTCGAGAAGTCCATGCCGACTCCGCCGCCCTGCTGCATGGTGACCGCGGCCTGCTTCAGATGCTCGAAAATGCCGTCGAGGCTGTCGGGGATGGTCCCCATGACGAAGCAGTTGAACAGGGTCACCGAACGGCTGGTGCCGGCCCCGGCGAGCACTCGGCCGGCGGGGATGAAGCGGAAGTCTTCGATCGCCTCGCGGAAGCGTTCCTGCCACAGCGCTCGTTGCTCGGCTGGTTCGGCGGCAGCGACGGCCTGCGCGACTCGCTCCGCTGTCTCGGCGAAGCTGTCGTCCCCTTCCCCCTCGTCCGTCTTGAAGCGGTACTTCGCGGTCCAGATTTCCTCGGCCAGCGCGACTTCGAAGCTCATCGACTCTCCCCCCTACATCTTGGGGTGTAAGTCCTATCCAAACCCAAGATGTGCTGAATTGATCCAGCGCATCGCGGCGCTGGAAACTGGCGTCAGGCGCGTTCGCCGAGTCTCGGCCCCCACAGCACCGGCGCATAAGCGATCAAGAAGACCAGCAGCGCTCCGGCCCAGAAGGTCCCGGCGACGTGCAGCGCGACATCGTAATTGCGGATGACCCCAACCGACGCGAGCACCCGCATCACCGCCCCCGCAGTGACCAGCAGGTAGAGGAACACGGTCGCGGGGCTCGCCTTCAAGTCGCGGCCCGTGTGGCCGAGGCTGGCGCGGGTCATCACCGCCAGGATCATCGTCGTCATCGCGCCTGCAGTGAGCGCATGGATCGCGGCGCTGCGCGGAATCGGCAGCCCGGCCTCGAACAGTCCCAGCAGTGCAAGGCCGACCGGAATCCAGAGATAGCCGACATGGAGAATGAGGACGAGCGGATCGGCAACCGTGCGCCAGCCGCGCCAGCGAGCGAGCCGCGCGAGCTGAATCAACGCCGCGGCGACAAGAATGCCGCCGGTGACCCAGCCCGGGGGGGCGCTCAGCCACCATAGCAGCGCGAACGCCGTGGCGCCGATCACGAATAGGTCGAAGCGCCCCGGCTGAGTCGGCAGCCCCTGCCTGATCCCGCGCTTGGCCATCCAGTTGCGGGTGAACGATGGCGTTATGCGGCCGCCAATGATGGAAATCAGCAGAACGACCAGCGCGATGCCGAGCTGCCAGCCGAGATCGGCGTCGATCCAGCCCGCCGCGGACGCATAGTCGGCGGCATCGGCGAGGCCAAACAATACGACCATGCCGACGATCGGCAGGTTGCGGTTTTTCGATTCGAGCACTTCACGCGCGGCGAGCATCGCCAGGACGAAGAAGAAGCCGGCGTCGAGGACCGCCGCGGGGAACAGGCCGAAGCTGCCCGAGAACAGCACCGCGATCCGCGCCGCGAACCACAAGCCGACGAGCGCGGCGAGCGGCTGACCGGCAATCGGCAGCCGCCCGGTCCAGTTGGGAACGGCTGTAAGCAGGAACCCGGAAACGACAGCGCCAACGAAGCCGAACAGCATTTCGTGGCGGTGCCACGCGACCGGATCGAACGCAGTCGGGAGGGTCAACGCTCCCGCGAGGCTGCACAGCCACAGGATGAGCGCGATCAACCCCCATGACGCGCCGCCGAAGAAGAACGGCCGGAAGCCGCCGCGCAAGATCGGCGGAGACGCGGCCATCCGCCTCCGCCGCAAGGCCAGCATCTGTTCGCCGCGCGTGGTCATTTGCGTCCTCCGGGTTTCTTCGCGGCGTCCTCGATTGCCCGGTCGATCACGCGCACGGAGCGCGGCCGGCCTTCGGCCGCGACCCGGCGGCGGTACCGCGCGAGACGCTTGGCGAGATCGGCGCTCTCATCGTCCTGTCGGGGGTTCACGGGCTCTTCGCTCATACTCGCGAATCAAATAGCGATCCGCCCCTTCGCGTTGGATAAGTAAGTTCCCTGAGTGCACAGCGGCGCGTAGGCTGGCTTCCGGCTCGCGCATTGCTATGGGGAACGGCGATGGACCAGCCTGCTTCCGCCGCGCCCGACGAAGCCGAAGCGCATCTCCGCTCGATCCTCGCGACCATCCCGGACGCGATGGTCGTGATCGACGAGGCCGGGTCGATTCTCTCGTTCAGCGCCGCCGCCGAGAAGATGTTCGGCTATTCCGAAGCGGATGTCGTCGGACTCAACGTCAAGATGCTGATGCCGAACCCGCATCGCGACGCGCATGACCAATATCTCATCAACTATCTCACCACCGGCAAGCGCAAAATCATCGGCATCGGCCGGGTGACGACCGCGCTGCGCCAGGACGGCAGCACCTTCCCGATCGAGCTTTCCGTCGGCGAAGCCTGGGTCGGCGACCGCCGGATCTTCACCGGCTTCATCCGCGACCTGACCGACCGCCAGCAGGTCGAGCTCAGGATGCAGGACCTGCAGTCGGAACTCGCTCACGTCGGGCGGGTGAGCGAGATGGGAACGCTCGCTTCCTCGCTGGCGCACGAGCTCAATCAGCCGCTGACCGCCGTCTCCAGCTATTGCGAGGCCGCGCGGGACCTGCTTGCCGGCGAGCCGACGTCGGAAACGCTGGCGATGGTCCGCGAAGCGCTCGACGAGGCCGCCAACCAGTCGATCCGCGCCGGCCAAATCGTCCGGCGGCTTCGCGATTTCATGTCGCACGGCGGGACCGAGCGGCGGATCGAAAGTCTTGGCAAGCTGATCGGCGAAGCCAATGCGCTCGCGCTTGTGGGGTCGCGCGAGCACGGCATCGACGTCCAGGTTCGGCTCGACCCCGCGGTCAAGGAAGTGTTCGTCGACCGCATCCAGATTCAGCAAGTGCTGGTGAACCTCATCCGCAACGCGATCGACGCGATGGTCGAGGCGCCGATCCGCTGCCTCACCGTCAGCACGCGCGCGACCGACGGCATGGTCGAAGTCACTGTCGAGGACAGCGGCTCGGGGATTTCCCCGACTGTCGCGCCGCAGCTGTTCCAGCCGTTCGTCACCTCGAAGCAGAGCGGGATGGGAATCGGCCTGTCGATCTGCCGCACCATTGTCGACGCGCACGGCGGACGGATATGGTTCGAGCCGGGCCGCAACGGCGACGGCACCGCATTTCATTTCACATTGCCGACGGGAGAATCGAAGGCATGAGCGACGAAGCGCTGCGCCTGGTCCATCTCGTGGATGACGACGAGGCAATCCGCCGCTCGGTCGGCTTCATGCTCAAGACCTCGGGCTTTCACGTTCGCGCCTACGAAAGCGGCGTCGAGCTATTGAAGACCGCGCCTGAGCTCGAGCCTGGCTGCATCCTGCTCGACATCCGCATGCCGGGCATGGACGGACTCGAAGTGCAAGAGGCGCTGCGCTCCAAGGGCGTCACCCTGCCGGTAATCATCATGACCGGCCACGGCGACGTCAGCCTCGCGGTGCAAGCGATGAAAGCAGGCGCGGTCGACTTCATCGAAAAGCCGTTCGAAAAAGCGGTGCTGATCTCCGCGATCGACCAGGCGCTGGATCAGCTCAAGCGCTCGGCCGCGAGCCGCGAGCGGTCCGACGAAGCCTTGGTACGGCTACAGGCGCTGACCCCGCGCGAGCGCGAGGTCCTCGACGGCCTTGCCAAGGGCCTGCCCAACAAGACCATCGCCTATGATCTTGGGATCAGTCCGCGTACCGTCGAGATCCATCGCGCCAATCTCATGAGCAAGCTTGGCGCGCGCAGCCTGTCCGAAGCGCTCCGGCTCGCCTTCGCCGCCCAGCAGCAGTGACGCTGTAGTCGCCCGCGGCGGCCGCAAATCCATATCGGGGAAATTACGGATACAGCGGTAAGCGGCGATCCCCCATTCAGCGCGCGTCAGCCTGAATGGGGGAATAAGCCATGACGAGCCGCCAAACACCCGAAGCCCTGGTGGCGCGCGACGAGATTGTCGCCGCCCCCGAAGGCCGCGCCTGCGAAGATCAGAGCTTCGAGCTCCCGACCGGCGTCTATGTCGCCATGGCCGGGATGTTCGCGGGCTTCATCGCCGTGCTCAACATCGCGTTCAGCGGGCACATGGGCGTCTCCTTCGCGGCGATCTTCTTCTTCATCGCTTCGTTCTTCGCGATCCCTGTACTGTTCACGCGCAGCGCTCCAGCTAGCCGCACGTCAGCGCTCAAATGGTACCAGTTCCTCGAGCGCGGAATCGACACTCCCAGCGGCCGCGAAAAGGCCGGATCGGCTGCCGTGCTGGTCCTCATCCTGCCGTTCCTGATCCTCTGCTTCGGCATAGCAATCGCCACCATCGCTGCCTTGGTCCGCTAACCAACTAGAATCTGGAGACTGATGATGATCCCGTTTTCCGCGCGGCTTCGCGCGGGGCCGCCGCTGCTCGCGCTCGCCTTGCTATCGACTGCAGCGCCAGCTGTCGCCGCCGGCGATGACCCGCAGCTGTGGACCGGCGCGAGCGCGACCGTGAAGCTCTCCGATCACTGGCGCTTTTCGCAGGACGTGACCGCACGCTTCAGCGACCATCGCAGTGGCCTCTACGAAATCGAGATGAACTCGCTGCTCGGCTACAAGGTGAGCAAGACGACGACGGTCTGGGCCGGCTACACGCACGACCCGCAATATGCCGAGGGCGATTTTCGCGTGATGGAGCATCGCGCCCGCGAGCAAGTAACGTTCGACAATATCGCGTCGCTGGGCCGCGGCCGGCTCAGCGCCCGAATTCGCACCGAGCAGCGCTGGCGCGACGGCGTCGACGGGACGGGCTGGCGCGTGCGTCCCTACGTCAAGTACACGCTACCGCTGAAGAAAGGCGGCAAGACCGCGCTGGTGTTGAGCAGCGAACCCTTTTTCAATCTCAACAGCACCCCGTTCCAGCGCACGACCGGATTCGACCGGATCCGCAACCTCGTTGCGCTGAGCACGCCACTGTCGAGCAAGATCACCGCCGAAGTTGGCTATCTCAACCAATACACGCGCGTGCGGAACGGACCGGACACGGACGACCACGTGGCGTCCGTGTCGCTCAACATTGCGCTTTAGGAGCCTCTGCCTCGAGGGTCAGGGTCTCGGTGTGGCCGAGCCCCTGAGAATAATCGAGGGATGACACATAGCGGCATTGAGCGACCATGGTCGCGACATCCTCGACGTTGGGCGGCGCAAGGTCGGTCAGGTTCGGATGGCGCTGCGCCAGCAACGTCCAGGCGTGGCTGCGCTCGGCGAGATCGGTCAGTTCGTGGGCGATGCAGCCGGCATAGACGGCCTTGATCGCGCGCGGCTCCGCCGGCTCGCGCCCGACGGCGATCGAGACACGATTGTCGTGCGCGATATTTGCGAACTTCTGGCTGTTGCGATCGATCATGAAATAGATCCGGAATCCCTCGTTCGCGTAACCCACCATGGTGGTCTGCGGCCATCCGTCGGGACGGACCGTCGAAATGCTCATGATCCGGTTCGCGTCGAGAATTCCAATCGCAGGCTGTTCCATTGCTCAAACCCTTCGCAAGTTGCGCGCGCTCACGGCTTCGCGCCTTCGAGGACAGTGATGTTCGTGAAGGCGCGACTGGCGGTGAGGCTGTCCGACGTGACGATCACGGTCGTGCCGGGCTGGATGATCGCGGCAACATCGCGCTTGAACTCGTCGGCAGCCTGAAAGCGGGCCCATTCCGTCCTGGGCACTTGTGACGGCGCCTGGTCCTGTCCTGACAGGCTGACTCGCATCCAATGCTGTCCTTCGGCGTCGATGCCGCGCAGCGTGTAGGCCCAGGTGGACGTTACCGTCCCCTCGACAGTGACGGGAGCAGTGCCGATCACCACGCCGTTCCTGAGGACGACCGCGCGCTTGTCGGCAGCGCTGACCAGGATCGAAACGGGGCCCGAGGCGGACTTCGCCGGTGTCCACTCGACCGCGCCGACGAGCGGCAGCGCCACCGCGTTGTCGGCAAGCAATGAGGGAGCCGGGGCGATGCGCGGCGTTGCCGCCTCACTGGTGATGACCACCGTCATGCCGACGCCGGTCTCGCGGTAAAGGCGCTGGGCGAAGCCGGCTGGTAGCCGGATACAGCCATGCGACGCCGGGTAGCCCGGAAGCTTGCCGGCATGCAGTGCGACACCCTGCCAGGTCAGCCGCTGCATATACGGCATCGGCGCATTGTCATACTTGCTCGAATAATGCTCGACCTGCTTTTGCAGGATCGTGAACACGCCCGTCGGCGTCTCATGCCCGGGGCGGCCCGTCGAAACGGTTGAGGCGGCAATTGGCACGCCATTGCGAAACAGAAGCGCGCGTTGCGTCTCCAGATTGACGATGAAGAGCATCGGGCCTTGCGGCGCAAGCTCGGGTGCCCAGGCGAATTCACCCGGTTTCAGGTTCGCGATCGTCTCGGCGACCGACCCCGTGGAAATGTCGACCTGCTGCGCCGCCGCCGGCGATGCGAGCACAAGCACAGCAACGGCACAGGCGGAGAGCAGCTGACGGATCATTGGCCCACCTGCGCTCCGCCTGGTTTCAGCGGGACATCAACAAGCTGACTGGACATGCCCGCAGTACGCCGCGCGTGACACCGCCGAACAGGAACTCGCCGGCGCGGCTGTGGCCGTATCCGCCCATCACGATCAAGCCCGCACGATGGAAAGACGCGTATTCGACCAGGTCCTCCTTGATCGAATCCGAAACCCGCTCCTCCGTGACGAGATCGGCGTGGATCCCATGGCGCGAAAGATATTCGAGCGCCCGCGTCGACGGGAACTGGCCGGCTTTCGCCTCTTCGATGCGCAGCACGCGCACCTCCGACGCCAGTTTCAGCATTGGAACCGCGTTGCGAAGCGCATTCGCGGCCTCGTAGCTCCCGTTCCAGGCGACGATCCCAAGGCCGAACGGATCGAGATCCTTCGTGCCGTCCCCGATTACGAGGAGCGGCGTGCGCATCCGGTGGAGCAAATCTCCAAGCAAGGTGATCGAAGGACCCGCGAATTCCGGTGACGGAGATTCACGCCCGATCACCACCAGGTCGGCCAGGGCCGCGCACTGGATCAGGTGAGGCATCAGCTCGCCGGTGATCTCCTCATAGTCCCAGCTGACGTCCTCGTTTGCGAGTTCGGCCTCAATGAGGCCGCGAAGCTTGTCGGCCTCGTTTTCGAGAACCTCGACAATCTGCGAACTGACGAACGTGCCGAACGCATCCACCACGGTGTACGCCTGCAGCGGCACGACATGGAGCAAGTGGAGGTGCGCCCCGAACGCGCGGCACAGCGTCAGTGCGACCTGCAGCCGATCCTGGAGCTGGTCGTCGTTGTGGACATGGAACAGGATCGTTTTGATCGCCGTGGGTTTGATGGGTGAACGGACCACCGACGCGGCCGTCCGCTCGATCATGATTTGATCGCTTTTCATGGGATCGTCTCCCGAATGGCCGAATCCGGTCCGGCACGAGTCGAACAATCGACTCTTCGGGGGTCATCGCGAAATCAGGAGTTTCCCGTAGCCGGCATGCGGGAAAAACCGCTCTAAGCGGGGTTAGACCAGGGCCGTTCGATAAAGCTGCAGAAGCGCGCTCCACGCCCTTTCGGCTTGCGCCGCATCGTAAACCTGGCTGCCGGGTACGCACCAGCCGTGATTGGCCGGATAGACCTCGACGGTCGCCGGCCGGTGCGCCGCCGCGAACGCCGCCTTGAGCTCGTCCTTCACCTGCGGTTTCAGCTGATCGTCATTCTGCGCTTGGAGGACGAGGAAGCTCGCCCGGGTTTTCGGAATGAGCAGGTGCGGGCTGTCGGGCTCCTTGGTGACGAGGCCGTTGCCGCCGTGGAAGCTCCCGACCGCGCCGATCCGGTCGGGAACCGTCGCTGCTGTCTCGAACGCGAGCGCGCCGCCCATGCAATAGCCCTGGACCCCGGCCTTATGCTTCTTATCGGTCTTCGCCTGCGCGTCGAGAAACGCGACATAGGCGCTCGCGTCCCCTGAAATATCGGTCATCGCCTTGCGGTAGCCAAGCAAGAGCTCGCGCTGCTTGGGATCACCGAAGTCGATCTTTCCCGCGATCACCGGCGCGTCCTTCGAGCGGTAGAAGGGGTTGGGGACGAGCACGACATAGCCCGCGCCTGCCAGCCGCCGTCCCATGTCGCGGAACACCGGACGCAGGCCCATGATGTCGGGCCAGATGAGCACGGCCGGAAATTTTCCCGTCCTGGTCGGCGTGAAGAGCACCGCGTCGGCGGTGCCGTCGCGGGTCTTGATGAGAACGTCCTTCTCGGTGACCCCGGCCTTGGGCGCGGCCGCGCCCGCCGCGCTGGCCGCCCCGGCGCCGGCGGCCGCGGCGGCAATCAGCCCGAATGTCCGTCGCGACACGCGCGGGTCCTCGACCAGGCCGGGGTGGATGAATTCGTCACACATGGTGCACCTCGCCGATGGAAGCGGAGCGTCGGGCGCCGCGATCGTTCCGGCAATAGCCATTTCAGGTGACGAGCCCAAGAGCAGCGCCCGGCGACCCGGGACGCGATCTTCCGGGTCAGCCGCTGCGGAACTTGGCGCCGCGCGCTTCCAGCATGGATTTCCAGAACGGCTTCTTTGAGTCGGATTGAAGCGCCGCTTCGACCCGCTGGAGCTCGGGAATGTAATGTTTGAGCGTCGTCTCCACGCCGCGCTTGAGAGTCATCAACGCGGACGGACAACCGCCGCACGCGCCGCGCATCTCGACCTTTGCGACGCCGTCGCGGTAGCCAAGAAGCGTGATGCTGCCGCCGTCGCGGGCAATCCGCGGAGCGATGCGCGTGCGCAGCAGCTCGGCGATTTGCTCCTCGACCGGATCGGTGCGCACGACCGGCTCTTCAGACCAATGATCGAGGCCGGCATCTTCGCCTTCCGCCAGCGCCTCGGCGATCGCGCCCACGATTTCGAACTGGAGATCCGGCCACGGAGCTGCCGAAGAATCGCTGCTGACGGAGATGAAGTCGCGCGCGAACAGGAGCTCGGTGACACCGGCGATCCCAAGCAGCCGCGCCGCGAATGGAGGGCAGTCTTCGGCCGCACGATCGAACGGCAGGGGAGAGTCGAGCGGCAGCTGGCGCGGAAGCAAAAAGCGCCTGGCCGCCGGGTTCGGCGTTCCCTCGACCTTGATCAGCATGCCGGTGGCCGATTCATCGCGAGTGGGCCGATCGAGTCAACGCATTGCGCCAGTGCTGATGAGGTCCCGGTAATGGCGGGCCATTTGCAAATGCGCTTCACGGGCCTTCGGATGCTCGGCCTCCGTTGCGGCGGTCAGCTCCTGGGCTGCTCTTCGCGCGAAGTAGATTGCATCATCTCCCATCGGCTTCCCCCCTTTGTTGCGCTCTGAAAACCAGCCGCATTGCTCCACAACAGCGGCGCGACCGCCGCGATTGGCCGTCGTGACCTGACGTAGCTCGGCACCTCTGCCGGCGACGCGGCGGCAGTCCGCGAATGCGTGGAGCGGAGCCAGGTTCGCGTGCCCACCCAATGGCCAGAGCGATGCCAGGTCCAAGGCGTCGAGCTCGTGCACCGCCAATCTGTCCCGCATCGCTCTCTTCCTTGCTGCGACTAATTCGCATTAGCATAAGCTGGCGATCGGTGCTAGAGCTTTGTTGAACGGAGGGGCCGCCGCAACTCTCTCGAGCCCGGAGAGTTCGATTGAAGGGAGACGCATCTCATGACCCACGAATATGGCGATCCATTCAATGAAGAGACGATCGCGGTTGCCGTAAGACGGACGATCGCGCTCACCGAGCTGACGCCCGGCGACCCGCTCGACGCACATGTCGAACGCGCGGTCCAGGAATGTATCTGCGCCTGTGCCGTCGCGATCGAAGATGCGATCGAGGAACGCCACTCGGGCATGCACGCGACCTTGTTCCACGAGGTGCGGTCGCGCGCCCAGCGGGAGATTCGAATCGCCCGGCGCCAGGCCGAGGTCGACGAAGCCTCCGAAGAATCCTTCCCTGCGAGCGACCCGCCGGCGTGGATCTGGGAGAAGCAGCCGGCCTGACCGCCGGTCAGCTCGCTTCGGCGCTGGGGTGATAGCGCTTGACGCGATGCAGCCTGTTCTTGTCCGTGTGGTGCATTTCCTCGCCCGTCGCGGCAAGCTTGAGCAGCAGATCGGACGTGTAGCTGAGCGTCCCGTCGTCATGGAAGGTGAAGCTGCTCTTGAAGTCGCGGATTTCCGCGCGATCGAGCAGATATTTGTTCTGCAGAATGCCATAACAGGGTTCGCCGGGCTTGGCGTCGAAGCGCAGCACGCTGTCCTGCGGTTTGGCGTCGCTGCCGGCGAGGATCGCGATGCCGCGCCCGAACACGACGTTGCGCATTACCTGGCCATGGGCCTTGTCCCACAGCAGGAAGCCGACCTCGTCGTGGAACGGGTCCATCGCTTCCTCGCCATGGCGCCAGGCGGTCATGCCGTAGATCAGGCCCCACAGCACCTGCTGGCCGTTCTCCTGGACCGGAATCGGCTTGAAATGGGCCTTCTCGAAATAGGTCGTCTCGGTCGTCCAGTCGTCCTTGTTGTGATAGGACCGGTCGACGCCGCCATCCCCTTCCCATTCGCCGACAAACGGCGTCAACGGCCCCAGTTTCCGCGAATAGGGAATGTCGTTCGGCATCGCTGCACGCTCCTCTTGTTTCGTTGGTGAGGACGTCAGGCTAGCACTTGGGCAAGCGCACTGGCTAATGAAGCCTGTCACTAACATCGATTGAGGAAACCTATCGATGGATAGGCACTCGACGGAGCGGCAGTCAGGCCGCGGCGACTCCGACCGATGCCCCGCGGACCGAAGCACGCGCTCCGGCGACGGCTACACCGCGACGGCCAATGCAAAAGAGAAAAATGGTGGGCGTGGCAAGGATTGAACTTGCGACCCCTGCGATGTCAACACAGTGCTCTACCACTGAGCTACACGCCCACCGAGGCCGTGGCCGAGGCGCGCATTTAGGGGGCAGTTGGGAAACGCGCAAGGCGCGTCTGCACGCTTTCAGGCGGGAGCTCGAGACTTCTGTTCGAGAGCGGCGGTGGCCGCGCCCGGATCGAAACCTACAGCCGTCCGTGCTGGTCCTCGGTCTGGAAGATCCGGTCGACTTCCATCACCAGGTCCTTCAAGTGAAATGGCTTCGACAGGAGCTTCGCCTCGGGCGCGGTGCGGCCGCCCTGGAGCGCAACCGCGGCGAAGCCGGTGATGAACATGACGCGGATTGCGGGGTCGATCGCGCTCGCCTTCTGGGCGAGCTCGATGCCGTCCATCTCGGGCATGACGATGTCGGTCAGCAGCAGGTCGAAGTGATCGCTCTGCAAGAGCGGCATCGCCTCGGTGCCGCAGCCGACCGCCTCGACCTCATAGCCGACCCGCTGCAGCGCCCGCTGCAGATATTCGCGCATCGACGTATCGTCTTCGGCCAGGAGAATTCGCGCCATGCCCACTGTATGCTCCGGCGAATAAGGTTTTTCCAGAAGCGAATAATGCGCTCGCGCGTTGCTTGCTCCCTCGGCAAGTCCTAAACTGGCACGGATTTTAACCTTCGATCGTGAACAAGCTCCCCGCCCCCATCATCCATCCGCCCCGCGGAGAGCTGCCGGTGCTGCTGTCGGTGCCGCATTCCGGACGCGATTATCCCGACTGGCTGATTGCGCTCTCGTCGGGGGGCAAGACGGCGCTGGCGGTTCTCGAAGACCCGTTCGTCGACCGGCTGGTGTGGCGCGCGCTTGCATCCGGCTGCGGCGCCGTCATCGCCCGCACTCCACGCGCCGCGGTCGACTGCAACCGCGCCGAGGATGAGGTCGATCCCTCGGTCATCGACGGTGGACGGCGCGGCCGCATCAGCGCGCGCGCGCGCGGCGGTCTCGGGATCGTGCCCGGCCGGACACAGCAGCACGGCTATCTGTGGCGCCGGGCGATTACGCCCAACCAGCTCGAAGACCGGCTGGTGCAGGCGCACCGGCCCTACCACGATGCGATCGAGGCGCAGCTCGCATTGCTATGCGATCGCTTCGGCTGCGCATTGCTGCTCGACTGCCATTCGATGCCGCCGCCGCCCAAAGGCCTGCCGCCTGTGGTATTCGGCGACGGCCGCGGCCGCACCGCCGAGCCCTGGATCAGCGCCGAGGCAATCGCGATCGGCAAGCGCCTCGGCTTCGAAAGCGGGCTTAACGACCCGTTCGCAGGCGGTCACGTGATCGAGCGCCACGCACGGCCGGCGAGCGGCGTCCATGCGCTGCAGATCGAGGTCGACCGCCGTTGCTACCTCGATTCCAGGCTCAAGCGTCCCGACGTGGGCTTCGACCGCGTCGCGATGCTGATCGAAAGCCTCGCTGTCGAACTCGGCGAAGCCCTGCTCGGCCGGCAGTACGCGACAGCGGCTGAGTGATCGAGCCGCCGAGCGCAGGTGAGCGAATGCGCAGCAATCGGGAGGCAGCGCGGAGATACGGCGAGACGCGGACGGCCTGCGCGCCTTGGCGCGACAGGACCGACGTCACGCGATTCACTCGCGTGACGGCTCACCCGCTCTAGGAGCTAGACCGTCGCCGGCGACGGCTGCGGAATGAGGCTCGGTGCCTTGCCCTGCTGCACCTGCCGCGCGAACACGTCGCGCATTTGGCTCAACGAGAAGAGGTGCGCGTAGATGAGCGGCAGCATGCCGTTCTGGTTCATCTTGCGGAGCTCGTCGCCGCGCAGGTTGCGGACCTTTTCCTCGTCGACCATGCGGAAGCCGCGATAGACAAACGGCTGGTCGGCGCCTTCGGGCTGGATCGCGACCTCGCCGTCCATCAGCAGGTCCGATTTGACGAGGTCCTCGACGAATGCGTTGGTGCGCAGGCCCGCCGCCTCGAACTGCTCGCAGAATTCGAGGATCGCCTTGGTCGCGGCGCTCGGCTGGTCGCCGTCAAACAAGGGCTCGCCTTCCTCGAAATCGCCGACGGCGCCCGAGGTCGGATCGAAGCACAGCGACAGCTCGTCGACATCGGGCCGAAGCTTCGCCAGCAGGAACGGATAGCGGCGCAGATACGCCGGGATGTAGAGGTTCGGATCGGTCGACCGGCCGTTCTCGTCGAGGAACACGTTGACGCCCTCGTTGAGGCCCATCAGCGCGATCGGCACCGGCGTTCCGCCGACTGAGAAGACGATCGGAAAATGGCGCTGAACGAGCGTGAACTCGTCCACCGTCAGGGGCACCGCGTGAGTCCGGCCGAGCTCGGGCAGGCCGGTCAGCCCGCGTACCTTCATCTTCCCGTGCTGGTCCAGGTTCAGGGGCTCGAGCGCATTATAGAACAAAGGCAAGCTCTGGGTCGGAGCGGCGGTCGCCATCGAAAAACTTCTCCTGGGGTCCGGACTTACGGCTGCGCGGCCCCCGCGCACCTGCCAAGAACGGTGTGAGGCGCCTCTATTGGGCTCTTGCCCGTTAGGCAAGCGCGCCCGTGCGTGGCTCGAGCGGCGCAGCTAGTTCATTGAACATTCAACGCTTTGCTGCGAAGCCCGCGTTCATGGGGACGGGCTGTCAGTGACTTCGGGCGCAATCTGGAATTTCGTGCCGCTGCTGCTCGGCCTGTTTGCCGCGCAGCCCGGCGTCGTCGGCCAGTCGGTGACGCGGCTGATCATCCAGGACGAGGTCATCCTGCGCGTCCCGGTCCAGCCGCGCCCGCTAATGCCGGAAATCGATTGGGTCGAGAATAAAGGCCCCAAATGCATTCCCATCGCCGAAATCCGGAGGGCGATGCTGTCCGGGCCGGAGCAGGTCGATTTCGTCATGTCCGACCGCACGCGGATCCGCGCGCAATTCGATGAAGGCTGTCCGGCGCTCGATTTCTACGGCGGCTTCTATCTCGAGCCGCGCGACGATCGCCTGTGCGGCGGCCGCGACGCGGTCCACTCGCGCATCGGCGGAAGCTGCACGATCGAGCGGTTCAAGCAGCTCGTTCCAAAAATCCGGCGCTGACCGGGCTTGGAATCCGCGCGCCAAAGCCCCACTTTCCTTGACAAGCGCGACATGCCCGGCATAGCCGGACTGCGCGTGATCGCCGCTCCGGGTCAATGCCGCGGCGCCACTTGAACCTTCCGGAACCTCGATGACTTTTGCCGACCTCGGCCTTTCCGACGAATTGCTCCGCGCGGTCGCGGACAGCGGCTATGACCAGCCGACCCCGATCCAGCGCGCGGCGATCCCGTCAGTGCTGATGGGCAAGGATTTGATCGGGATCGCCCAGACCGGCACCGGCAAGACCGCGGGCTTCGTCCTGCCGATGCTCGACATCCTGCACCAGGGCCGCAGCCGGGCCCGCATGCCGCGCTCGCTGATCCTCGAACCGACGCGCGAGTTGGCGATGCAAGTGTCGGAGAATTTCGAAAAATACGGCAAATATCACAAGCTCTCGATGGCGCTGCTGATCGGCGGCGTTCAGATGGGCGACCAGGTCAAGGCGCTCGAAAAGGGCGTCGACGTGCTGATCGCGACGCCTGGGCGGCTGATGGACCTGTTCGGCCGCGGCAAGATCCTGCTCACTGGCTGCGAGCTCCTCGTGATCGACGAGGCCGACCGCATGCTCGACATGGGCTTCATCCCGGACATCGAGGAAATCTGCTCGAAGCTCCCGAAGAGCCGGCAGACGCTGCTCTTCTCGGCAACCATGCCGCCGCCGATCCAGAAGCTCGCGGCGAAGTTCCTCAACGAACCCAAGCGAGTCGAAGTCGCGCGGCCGGCGACGGCCAACGTCAACATCGATCAGCGCCTGGTCGAGGTCCGTGGCGACAAGAAGAAAGACGCGCTGCGCAGCATCCTTCGCGGCGAGGAATTCAAGAACGCAATCGTGTTCGCCAACCGCAAGTCGACGGTCCGCGAGCTCACCACCAGTCTCAAGCGCTCGGGCTTTGCGGTTGGCCAAATCCAGGGCGACATGGATCAGGCCGACCGCATCGCCGAGTTCGACCGGTTCAAGAACGACGAGATCACGATCCTGGTCGCTTCGGACGTTGCGGCGCGCGGGCTCGACGTCAAAGGCGTCAGCCACGTCATCAACTTCGACGTGCCGTGGCAGCCCGACGACTACATCCACCGCATCGGCCGCACCGGCCGCGCCGGCATGAAGGGCATCGCGATAACCTTCGCCACGCGCGACGACGCCGAAGCGGTCGAGCGGATCGAGAAGTTGATCGGCCACAAGATTCCGCGCGTCGGCGGGGAAGCCGTGGCAGCCGAGCCGGCCCACCGGCCGGAAGCGGCGAAGAAGCCGTCGCGCAGCAAGGCCGAAAAGCCTCAGTCTGTGAAGAGCGAGGCGGCGGCAGCCAAGCCCAGCCTACCAAAGGCCGAGCGGCCACCAGAACGGACCCTGGAGCGGACCCCCGTCCTCGAGGATATCAGCAGCGACTGGAATGGCCCGCTTCCGTCGTTCCTGTCGGTCAGCGCGGGCTAGCCGACACTAGAAAGGTTGCACATTCGTACCTAGCTCGCTCCCAAAACAAGAAAGGGATGCCAGCATGAGCGATTACGTGCTTCCGAAAGTGTGGACCTGGGACCAGCCGAGCGGCGGTCAATTCGCGAACATCAACCGCCCCGTCGCAGGACCAACGCACGACCAAGAGCTTCCGGTCGGCAAGCACCCCCTGCAGCTTTATTCACTGGCGACGCCGAACGGGCAGAAGGCCTCGATCATGCTCGAGGAGCTGCTCGAGAAGGGTCACAGCCAAGCCGAATATGATGCCTGGCCGATCCGCATCGGCGAGGGCGACCAGTTCGGAAGCGGCTTCGTCGCGGTCAATCCCAACAGCAAGATCCCCGCGCTCGTCGACCGCAGCGGTCCCGAACCGGTGAGCGTGTTCGAATCCGGCGCGATCCTCGTCTATCTCGCCGAAAAGTTCGGCGAGTTCCTGCCAGCTTCAGGGCCCGCGCGCGCGGCGACCCTCTCCTGGCTGTTCTGGCAGATGGGCAGCGCCCCCTTCCTCGGCGGCGGGTTTGGCCACTTCTTTGCCTACGCGCCGGAGAAGATCGAATATGCGATCAACCGCTATTCGATGGAAGCCAAGCGCCAGTTCGACGTTCTCAACCGCCGGCTCGCGGACAGCGAATATGTCGCCGGCCCCGATTACACGATCGCCGACATCGCCATCTGGCCCTGGTATGGCGGCGTCGCGCTCGGCCGCAGCTACGAAGGCGCCGACACGTTCCTTTCGACCCACGACTATGAGCATGTGATGCGCTGGGCCAGGCAGATCGATGAACGCCCCGCGGTCAGGCGCGGGCGGATCGTCAACAAGCTGACCGGCGATCCGTCGGAGCAGCTGCACGAACGCCACGATGCGAGCGATTTCGACCTGCGGACGCAGGACAAGCTCCAGCCGGTCGACGAGAGCGAAAACGTCAAGGACGACGCGATCTAAGCACCTCCCTCCCTGCAAGGGGGGATACAGGGTGGGTGCTTCTGAAGCGGCTCAATGCCGCTGAAGAAGCTCGTTCGCGGGCATCGAGCCCGCTCACTCACACCCACCCCCCTCCCTTTGCGGGGAGGGGAGTCACCCGCGCCGCATGATCCAGTGCGGCATCACGTGCGCGGTTTGAGCGTCCGGATCGATCTCGAACCCGTGCTTGCGATAGAAATGGATGGCGCGTTCGTTGTGGCGCACGACGTTGAGCCACATCGGGCGCTCCTCGCCGAGCCACGCCATTCCCGCCCGCATCAGCGGCGCGGCGACTCCGCCGCCGTGGAAGTCCGGATCGACCATCAGCCAATCGAGTTCGCGGCTTTCCTCGCTGTGCCGCGTCGCGATCATGAAGCCCGCGATGGTCGCGCCGGCCATGGCGATGACCAGCCGCTGGTTGGAATTGCGTGCCGCGGCAACAGCCGTTTGCGCCGACATCTCGACGACCCGCTCGATGAATGCGAGCTCGTCGGGATTGAGGCCCGCGGCGTGATACGTCGCACCGGTGGCGCGGCGAGTCAGCGCCGAGATTGCAACCGGGCTGGTTCGCCCAAGCGCGGCCGAGTCGGACAGCAGCTCAAGCACGCGCGCTCCTGTACCGTTTGAGGAATTCTCTCGCGAATGCCGCCAGCCGCCGCTCCGCGATCGCATCGCGCAGGCCTTGCATCATGCGCTGGTAAAACCACAGATTGTGCTGCGTCATCAGCATTGCGCCGAGGATCTCGCCAGCCTTGATCAGGTGGTGGATGTAGGCGCGGCTGAAGCGGCTGCAGGCGGGGCACGGGCACCCGGGCTCGATCGGTTCCGGGTCCTCGGCAAAGCGCGCGTTGCGCATGTTGAGCGGACCATCGGCGGTGAACGCCTGACCGGTGCGGCCGGAGCGCGTCGGCAGCACGCAATCGAACATGTCGATCCCGCGGGTCACCGCCTCGACGATGTCATCGGGCTTGCCGACGCCCATCAAATAGCGCGGCTTCGCGGCCGGGAGCATGCCGATCGCGAAATCGAGGCAGCCGAGCATCGCCTCTTGCCCTTCCCCGACCGCGAGGCCGCCGACCGCATAGCCGTCGAAGCCGATCTCGATCAGCGCCTCGGCGGAGGCGCGGCGCAGGCTCTCGTCGAGCGCGCCCTGCTGGATTCCGAAAATGGCGGCGCGCTCGGCATGGGCGCCGCCGCCGTCGAATGCATCGCGCGAGCGCTTCGCCCAGCGCATGGAACGCTCCATCGCCGCCGCCTGGACGTCGCGGGTCGAGGTGGTTGGCACCAGCTGGTCGAAGGCCATGACGACGTCAGAGCCCAATAGCCGCTGCACCTCGATCGAGCGCTCCGGACTGAGCATGTGCGTCGAACCGTCGAGGTGGCTCTTGAAGCGCACCCCCTCCTCGCTCGTCTTGGTGAGCTCCGACAGGCTCATCACTTGGTAGCCGCCGCTGTCGGTAAGGATCGGCCGCTGCCAGTCCATGAAGGTGTGCAAGCCGCCGAGCTTGCCCATCCGCTCGGCGCCCGGGCGCAGCATCAAATGATAGGTGTTGCCGAGGATGATGTCGGCGCCCGAGGCGCGGACCTCGTCCGGCCGCATCGCCTTGACGGTCGCCGCGGTCCCGACCGGCATGAACGCCGGAGTGCGGATCTCCCCGCGCTGCATGGCGATGGCTCCGGTGCGCGCCGTGCCGTCGGTCGCCGAAATCGAAAAGGAGAAGCGGGACATCGGCCGTGCGCTTAGCGGCTTTGGTCCCATCCGCAACTCGAGCGACGATCGCAACCGGAGCAAACGGACACTGTCGCGGGTTAGCGCGACATGGCGTCGACCGGCGATATTGATCGCTTTGCGTTCATTGTGGGCGCGCCGCGCTGCGGCACGACGAGCCTGGCCGGGTTCCTCAAAAGCCATCCGGACGTCTGCTTCCCGCTGGTGAAGGAACCGCACTTCTTTTCGCAGACAGATCTTCGCCCGGTACCGACGTCCCAGTTGCGTCGTGAAGTCGACGAGCAATATCTCGCGCGCTTCTATCCGCGCCGGGACGGCCGGATCATGGCCGCGGATTGCTCCGTCTCCTACCTCTACGCGCCGGAGCAGCTGGAGCCGGCGTTGCGGCTCTGGCCGGATTCGCGGTTCGTCATTAGCCTGCGCGACCCGATGGAGATGCTCCCTTCGCTCCACCAGCGCCTGATGGTGCTCGGCGACGAGACGATCGGCAGCTTCGATGAAGCCTGGGCAGCGACGCGCGACCGCGCCTCGGGCAAGCGCATCCCGCGCAGCTGCGTCGAGCCGCGCTGGCTTCGCTACGACGAGGCCGGCCGCTTCGCGACCTATCTCGAGCGGTTGTTCGCTGCTGTGGGACGCGAGCGCTGCCTCGTGCTTTTGTTCGACGACCTCGTCGCCGATCCAATCGCACAATATCGCCGCCTGGTGGATTTCCTTGCGTTGCGGCGGCTCGAACATGGGCTCGACCTCACCCCGAAGCGGACCAGCCAGGGGGTGCGGCATGCCTGGCTCCAGCGCCTGCTCAAGCGGCCGCCGCGGCGGATGCGCAAATTCCTCGCCGGCGCTCATTACCGCAGCCGCGAACGCAAGCTCAGCGGCGACCTCGCCGACAGCCGGGCCGTCGACCTGCTGTTTTCCGCGCGCAAGCGCCTGCTCGACTGGAATCGCGTGCCCGCGCCAAGGCGGCGCCCCTCGCTCGCCGTCCAGAAAGAGATTCGCGCGCGGCTGAAGCCGCAAATCCGGCGGCTTGAATCGATGCTCGGACGCGATCTCGGCCACTGGCTGGAGCTCCGTCCAGAAACCCGGACCGCGACGGATTCCCCAAGGCGGGCACGTGCGCCTTTGTCGCCGAGTCTCAGAGGCGCCGACTAGATCGGCAGCAGCAGGCTGGCATCGCCGTAGGAGTAGAAGCGGTATTCCTCTGCAACCGCGTGGGAATAAGCCGCCTTCATTACCTCAATCCCCATCAGCGCGCTGACCAGCATGAACAAGGTCGACTTGGGCAGATGGAAGTTGGTGATCAGCCCGTCGATGGCGCGGAAGCGGTAACCGGGCGTGATGAAGATCGCCGTGTCGCCTTCGAACGGGCGGATCACGCCGTCCTCGCCGGCCGCGGTTTCGAGCAGGCGAAGGCTGGTCGTGCCGACTGCGATCAGCCGGCCGCCTTTCGCCCGTACGGCGTTCAGGCGCGCCGCCGTCGCGCCATCGATCTTCCCCCATTCGGCGTGCATCTGGTGGCCGATGGTATCTTGCACCTTGACCGGCAGGAAGGTGCCGGCGCCGACGTGCAGGGTCAGCGTCTCGCGACCAATGTCACGCGCGTCCAGCCCCTGCAGCAAGCGCGGCGTGAAGTGCAGCGCGGCGGTCGGCGCCGCGACCGCGCCTTCCTCCTTGGCGAACATCGTCTGGTAATCGGCGCGATCCCGATCGTCTGTCGGCCGCTTCGACGCAATGTAAGGCGGCAGCGGCATGCGCCCCGCGCGTTCGAGCAGCAGTTCGACCGGTTCGTCGCCGAGGAAGTGGAGCAACGCCGATCCATCCTCGGCCTTGTCCGTCACCGACGCTTCGACGCCTTGGCTGAACTGGATCGTGTCTCCGACCCGCGCGCGCTTGGCGTTGCGCAGGAACGCGCGCCACTCGCGCGGCCCTTCGCGCTTGTGGAGCGTGGCGCCGATTCTCGCCTCGCCCCTCCTGCCCTCGAGCTGAGCGGGGATGACCTTGGTATCGTTGAACACCAGCACGTCGCCAGGTCTGAGCAGCGACGGCAGCTCCAGCACCTGATGATCGGAAATGTCGCCTCCGTCGACCAGCAGCAGCCGCGCGCTGTCGCGCGGCCGCGCCGGCCGCAGCGCGATCCGCTCCCGCGGAAGCTCGAAATCGAACAGGTCGACGCGCATCGGCGCCGCCTAGGCGCTACTTCGTCGCGGCGGAAGCGGTCGAGTCATCCCCCAGCCAGGCCCGGACGATCTTGGTCGGCTCGGCTGGCGGCTCGCCCGGGGCGATCGCATCGACGGCATCCATGCCCGAGATCACGCGGCCCATGACCGTGTAATTATTGTCGAGCTCAGCCCGCGGCGCGAACATGATGAAGAACTGACTGTTGGCCGAATCGGGGCTGTTGGCGCGCGCCGCGCCGAGCGTTCCGCGGAGGAACGGCACGGCGGTGAACTCGGCCTTGAGATCGGGCAGATCGGAGCCGCCCTCACCCGTTCCCTTGGGATCGCCGCCCTGGGCCATGAAGCCGGGGATCACGCGATGAAAGGTGAGCCCGTTATAAAAGCCGCTGCGCACCAGCTTCTGGATCCGCTCAATGTGGTGCGGCGCGAGATCCGGCCGAAGCACGATCTCGACCGTGCCTCCAGTCGACAGCTCGAGGAACAAATGGTTCGCCTTGTTTGCGGCGACCTCGGCCGGGGCCAGGATGCTCGGCATCGGCGGCGGCACGGGGGCGGGCTTCGCCGCGATCAACGCGAACGCCATCAGCGGCAATGCGAACAACATTTGCTTCAACTCAAACTCTCCCGAGCATTTCATTGCGCGGCTGCACCGGCGCTGCTGACCTTAGACTGAACCGCCATTGAGATGCCGGCGAACATCCTGCGCCACGGTCGGTGTCACGAACTTGTCGATCGAGCCGCCGAACCGCGCGATCTCCTTGACCAGCTTGGACGCGATCGGCTGCAGAGATACGTCGGCCATCAGGAAGACCGTCTCGATTTCGTCGTTGAGCTGCTGGTTCATCCCGGCCATCTGGAACTCATATTCGAAGTCGGCGACGGCGCGCAGGCCGCGCAGGATCGCGGTCGCACCCTGCTGCTCCGCGAAGTCCATCAGCAGCGATCCGAATTCGACGACCTCGATATTGCCGGGGATGTCCCCGACCTCTCGGCGGACCATCGTCAGCCGCTCCTCGACCGAGAACATCGGTTCCTTCGACGGATTCGTCGTGACCCCGATCACGAGCTTGTCGACGAGGTGCGCGCCGCGCCGGATAATGTCGAGATGCCCGAGCGTGATCGGGTCGAACGTGCCGGGATAGACTGCCACTTTCATCAATGGTCTCTTTCTATCGCGAAGCGGGCGATGGCGCGAAGCAGGTCCGCTTCGCTGCCGTGCCCCGACAAATGCTCGATCGCCTGGCTCACCAGCAAGCCAGCCTGCTGCCGGGCGCGCTCTTCGCCGAGGAGCAAGACGAACGTCGCCTTGCCGGCGTTTGCGTCACGCCCGGTGGGCTTGCCGGCCGCGGCCGCGTCGCCGCTATGGTCGATGAGGTCGTCGGCAATCTGGAAGGCGAGACCGATGTTGCGCGCATAGCCGCGGTACGGGCGCCGCGCCTCGGGCGGCATCTTGGTCATGATGCACGCGGCTTCAACGGCATATTCGATTAGCGCGCCGGTCTTGAGCTGCTGCAGGCGGGTGATCGCGGGAAGATCGAGCTGCTGCCCTTCTGCGGCGAGATCCATCATCTGGCCGCCCGCCATGCCCGAAGGCCCCGCGGCGCGGGCAAGCTCGAGTACCAGGTCGGACCGCACCCACGGGTCCTCGTGGGTGGCGGCATCGGCAAGAATCTCGAACGCCAGCGCGTGCAAACTGTCGCCCGCGAGCACCGCGACCGCTTCGTCGAACGCCTTGTGCACCGTCGGCTTGCCGCGCCTCAAATCGGCATCGTCCATGCAGGGCAAATCGTCGTGGATCAGCGAATAGACGTGGATCGCCTCGACCGCGCATCCGACCCGCAGCGCGCGCACACGGTCGATCGCGAACAGGCGCGACGCGGCAACGGTGAGCAATGGACGCAGCCTCTTGCCGCCACCAATGGCTGCGTGCCGCATCGCTTCATAGAGCCGGTCGCGGCTGTCGCCGGTGGGGGCGAGCAACTGCGCGAAGAACGCGTCGACGTCGGCGCGGACCCGCGCGCTTTCGGCATTCAGCTCGTCGCTGAGCCGATCGACCGTCTCAACCGACATCGAAGGGCTTCAGCCCCGCCGGCTTGCCGTCGCTGCCGAAGGCGATCTGCTCGATGCGAGCTTGCGCGTCCTTCAAGCGCGCCTCGCAGTGGCGCTTCAGCCGGTCGCCCTCCTGGTAGAGCTCGATCGACTGGTCGAGCGGCGCCTCGCCCTTCTCGAGCGTGCGGACAATCTCTTCGAGCCGCGCGAGCGCGGCCTCGAAGCTCAACAGGCTGACATCGGTTGCGGCACTGGCCATGATCCGGTTGTGACCCCCCGCAGGCGTCGAATCAAGCAATCCGCTATTCGATCGGCGTGTTCTTGAACGGGTCGCGGATGCCCGGCACGACTTCGTCGCGCAGCGCTTCGTCGCCGGCATCGGCCAACGCCGCCTCGGCCTCGCGGGCATGGCGCTCGCGCTCGTGACGAAGCTCCTCGATCAGCGCCTCGCGGTCGCTGTCGAAACGCGTGTCGGTCGGCGCCTGGATGCCGGCCGCCTTGGCCGCCTTGGCGACCGCCGCGTCGAGCTCGCGCTGGGTGGTGAGGCCGAGCGTCACCGGGTCCTTTGGCGTGATATTCGCCATGTTCCAGTGGGTGCGCTCGCGGATCGCCGCGATGGTGGTGCGCGTCGTGCCGATCAGCTTCCCGATCTGGCCGTCGCTGACTTCCGGGTGGTTCTTGATGATCCAGGCAATGCCGTCGGGCTTGTCCTGGCGCTTCGAAACCGGCGTGTAACGCGGACCGCGCGTCCGACGCACCGCTTCAGGCGCCTTCCACATCTGCAGCCGGTAGTCGGGATCGTTCTGCCCCTTCTCGATTTCCTCGTGCGTCAGCTCGCCGGCCCGGATCGGGTCGCGCCCGGTCAGCTTGGTCGCCGCCGTATCGTCGGCGATCGCCTGCACCTCGAGGATGTGCAGGCCGCAGAATTCCGCGATCTGCTCGAAGGTCAGCGATGTGTTGTCGACCAGCCAGGCTGCGGTGGCATGGGGCATCAGGGGCTGGGCCACTGGTTGTTCTCCGGACAAAAGCGGGTCGGTACAAATGAATAGGGCCGCCCCTTCACGGAGCGGCCAGCTTGCCGCGCGATGTAGCTACAGCGCGAGCGTGGTGCAAGACTGTTCGGCAAGCCGCGCAGGCAGCCATCGGCGTGGACGCGAACTGCGCGTGCCGCGCCCCGGTTCAGCGCTTTACCGCCGAAACGGCGAGCAGTCCGGGAGGAGCTTCGCGCGCGCTCAGCCGCGCCAGGCGCACGCAAGATACTTGTTGCAGAATCCGTCGACGAGCGTCGAATAAGCGCGCTTCAGCGCCGCCATCGGATGAGCAACGTAATAGCCCGCAAGGTTCTGGCGCATGTCCTCGAGCCGCGCCTCCTTTCCGGAAAGTATTCTGAGCGGCTGATATGGCTGCCACTGCAAGAGCGAATCGAGCTCGACGAAGCCGCGCGTTTCAAACATCCGCCGGAACGACGATGCGGTGAAATCGTGCAGATGATGAGGATTGACGTCGACCGAGGGGGTGATCGGTACCGAGGCGACGAGGATGCCGCCGGGCTTCAGCAACTTCCTGAAATTGTCGATGAGGGCTTCGGGATCGGGTACGTGTTCGATCGTTTCGAAGGAAACGATCAGGTCGAACGGGTCACTGTCGAAGGTCGTGGCATCGGCGCAGAGGAACTCGGCGCCGCCCTCGCCGTAATTGGCGCGGCCATAAGCAATTGCGGCTCCGTCGATGTCCACACCGGTCACCCGGGACGTGCCGGCGCCTGCGTCCGCCAGCCGCTGCGTCCCGTAGCCGACGCCGCACGCGCAATCGAGCACGGTGCCGCCACGAACATAGCTGGCAGCAAAGTCATAGCGCTCGATGTGCAGTCGATAGGTTTCCGTGCCTGTGACGTCGTCCGGATCGAGTTCGGCCGGCACCAATCGTTCAAGCGTTGACGGATTGGCGGTCGCGCCGCTGCTCATGGCTAATCCCATCGACGAACTCTCCAGTATTTCGAGTGCGCCTCCGTTTAGCTGTTTATCAGTAAATTCCGCATAAACGATGTTTGCACTCAAGCAGAGAACGCAGGGCAAGCGAGGAATCGGCCGTGAAGCACGACAAGATTTGCGGTCCGCGCCCACCCGCTTCGCCCGTCGCTCGAAAACCGATCCGCGCAGGTCGTCTGCCCGGCCCCCGCTCTGCGCAATCGGCCGCCGGGACCTCGGTGTGGATCGTGATCCCGAGCTTCAATGAAGGCCCCGTAATCGACCGCACGCTGGCCTCCCTGGGGCCCTGGCTTCCCAATATCGCCGTCGTCGATGACGGCTCGTCGGATGAGACTCCACGGCTCGCTGAAGCGGCTGGCGTCCATGTCCTGCGGCATCCGGTCAACCTCGGCCAGGGCGCGGCGCTCGGCACGGGAATTCGCTACGCACTTCTGCAGGGTGCCGACTTCATCGTGACGTTCGACGCCGATGGGCAGCATCGACCCGAGGACATTCTCATGCTCCTCGCGACGGCTCGCCAGCAACAAGCCGATGTCGTGCTAGGGAGCCGTTTTCTCGGCGCGCCGGATAACATGCCGCGAAGCCGCCGATGGCTCCTCAGGACCGCGGCGGCCTACACGCGTTTCAGCACCGGCCTCGAACTCACCGATGCGCACAACGGCTTGCGGCTGTTCACACGCAAGGCGGCCCAGCAAATGCGCCTGCGCCAGAACCGAATGGCGCACGCCTCCGAAATCGTCGAATGGCTCGCTTCGTCAGACCTTCGCGTCGTCGAGGCGCCAGTGAGCATCGTCTACACCGACTATTCGCTCGGCAAGGGCCAGTCGCTGTTCTCGTCGTTCAACATCCTCTGGGACCTTTGGTCCAGCAAGCTATACCAATGATCAAGTTGCCGCTCGTTGCGCTGCTGCTCTGTTGCGCCCTCTACGGCTGGCGACAGCGGGCGCTGTCTCCTCTTGTCGGCTTCCTGACCCCGCTGACTTGCCTGATCGGCTCCGCCCTCGTGATCAAACCGGAATGGTCTTCCGCCGCGGCGAAAATGCTCGGCGTCGGGCGCGGCGTCGATCTGATCCTCTATATATGGACGGCGATCAGCATCCTCATCTTGGCCAACATCCACTTTCGCTTGCGGGCCCAGCACGGCATGATCACCCTGCTCGCTCGGGAAATTGCGATCCTCGAAGCTCGCGGGCCGCCGAACGGGGACCAAGCTTGAACGCCGAGCCGGGGCTGCCGGGCCGGCGTACGCGACAGCCGAGACGTTCCCATTGGCTCGACTGGTTTGGCGATGGCAAAGGCGGATCCGGGTCGGCCCTTCTGTTCCTCTTGCTGGCGCCACTGCTTTATGCGGCCTACGCGCTGCTCACCCCACCGTTCCAGACTCCGGACGAACAGCAGCACCTGTTTCGCGCCTGGCAGCTGTCGGAATTGCAAGTCATCGGAGAGCGTCGCCCCAACGGGAGCGGCGGCGTTCTCCCGGTCAGCCTCGGTACGGCCGCCGCGTCAGAAATCGGCAGCCTTGAACCGCATGCAACACGAGAGGTCGTCGCGCGCCCCCTGAAGGAGATATTCGCGGCCGATACCGCTGCCGCCGCTCAAGCCCGTAAGTTCTACGACTTTCGGGGCGCGGTGATTTACGCGCCGGCCGGCTATGTTCCGCAGGTGCTGTCGATCTGGCTTGGCCGTTCGACAGGACTGTCCATCGAAACCATTATCCGCATCGGACGCCTGCTGAATGGCGGTCTTGCGATCCTGCTCATCTATCTTGCCCTTCGCCTGGCTCCCGTCGGCGCCCTCGCCATCCTGTGGGTTGGCCTGCTGCCCATGAGCGCGGCGGCATCCGCGTCCTTCGGCCAGGACGGCATGGTGATCGGCGGCGGCTGCCTGCTGACCGCGATCGGGATGCGGGTGTTGTTCAATCAGCGCTGGAGCCGCGTCGACCTGCTGGTGACCGCCGGACTGGTCAGTGCGGTGACGCTCGCAAAAATCTGTTATTTTCCGCTCGCGCTGATCGGGGCGGATCCCCTCGCCGGGCGAGACCGGCGCCCGCGAAGACTGATCATCGCCGCCGCGATCTGTATCGGCGCGCTCTTGCTGACGGCACTCTGGTTGCGCAGCGTCGCCGACGTGACGATCTCGCCGCGGCCCGATATCCCGCCGGTATCCGGGCGGGTGAATGCATGGATGCGCGACCCTGCCCAGCTCCTTGGCATTCTCGATCGCACCTTTGTCGCGAACGGCCCATATATTACCGATACATTGTTCAAGTTCGGCTGGCTGAGCATCGGCCCGGTTCGCGGGGCCAAACTCCTCTCGCTCCTCGGCGCCTGCTTGGTCGTGATTGCTGGCGATCGCGCCGCCCGACACTTGCGCTGGTCGACGCGCTTGTGGCTCTTCTCGATCGCGGGCGCAGTCGCAGTGCTCGTGGCGGCAGCCATCTATCTCTATTCGAGGCCGGCAGGCGATGCCTGGGCGCAGGGTTTCCAGGGGCGTTATCTCATCCCGGTTGCACCGGCGCTGTTGCTTGCGTGTTTACCGGCCCGTTCGGCCGCTCCGTCCTATGACGGCGTGATCGCATTCCTGATGGTCAGCGCAAACATCCTTTGCCTGCGCACGATTGTCGACGCCTTCTATTTCTGATCAATGGTCGATGCGCAGCACGATCTTCCCGATATGGTCGCCCTGCTCCATGCGGGCATGCGCCTCGGCCGCCTGATCGAGCGGGAAGACGCTGTCGATCACCGGCTTCAGGCGCCCGCCCTCGACATACGGCCACACGGTCCGCGCAATCTCGTCGGCGACCATGGTCTTGAACTCGATCAAGCGCGGCCGCAGCGTCGAGCCGGTCAGGGTCAGCCGCCGCCGCATGATGTCGAAGATCGGCACCTCCGCACTGGCCCCCCGCTGCACCGCGATCGACACGTGCCGGCCCTCCTCGGCAAGCGACGCGAGATTTCGCGGGACGTAATCGCCGCCGACCATGTCGACGACAACGTTGACGCCGCGCCGGTCGGTGACGCGGTGCACCTCCTCGACGAAATCTTGAGTCGTGTAATTGATCGCCGCGGCCGCGCCGAGCTTGAGCGCGGCGGCGCACTTGGCGTCGGTTCCGCAGGTGACGATGACTTTCAGGCCGAACAATTGGCCAAGCCCGATGGCCATGGTCCCGATGCCGCTGGTGCCGCCGTGGACCAGCACCCAGTCACCGTCCGCCGCGAAGCCTCGCTCGAACAAATTGACCCAGACCGTGAACAAGGTCTCGGGCATCGCGGCGGCGTCGACCGCCGTCAGGCTGCGCGGGATCGGCAGGCAGGTTCCGGCGGGCGCGACGCAATATTCGGCATAGCCGCCCCCGGCGACCAACGCGCAGACCTTCTCGCCCGGAAGGTGCAGCCCGCCGCTCCCGGTGGTCACGATCTGACCGGCGATCTCGAGTCCCAAAATGTCGGGCGCGCCCGGCGGCGGCGGATAGAGGCCGCGCCGCTGCAGCACGTCGGGCCGGTTGACCCCCGCGGCGGCGACCTTGACCAGCACCTCGCCCGCACCCGGTCGCGGCACCGGCCGCTCGACCAGCTCCAGCCCTCCGGCGCCATCGGCGACAATCGCTTTCATCGTGGCGGGAAGCTCAGGCACGCGCGGGCTTATTGACTTGGGGGCTCATGCGGTCAACGATTCCGCGCATGGACCTCGACGACCTGTTCCCGAGCAAGCCGGGCGACCCGCTGGTCGAGCTCGGCAAGCAGGACCTCGATCCGCTGTCGATCGAGGAGCTGCAGGCGCGCGTCGAAGCGCTGAAGGCCGAGATCGCGCGGGTCGAAGCGCACATGGGCCGAGCCCAGACGCACCGCTCCGCCGCCGAAGAATTGTTCAAGAAGAGCTAGGCGCCGGCATTGCCAGCGCAGCGAAGCAATCCAGTGCGGCGGCTGGATTGCCGCGTCGCCTTCGGCGCCTGGCAATGACATTCGCGAGCCCCATTCAGCCGCCGAACATCTCGCCTTGTCATAATCTGTTGAAAAGCCGTTGGGCCGCACTTGATTGCGCGGCAATAGCGTATGACATTGAAATCAAAGCCCGCGGGCTTCCGCCGCGGGTGCGGGAGTAACAGCCTCAATGCCCAGTTTTGCTCGCGAACTCGAACAGACCCTCCACAATGCCCTGGGGGAAGCCAGCCGCCGCCGGCACGAGTATGCGACCCTCGAACATCTTCTGATCGCTTTGATCGACGACGAACATGCGTCCAAGGTGATGACCGCGTGCGGCGTCAACCGCGACGAGCTGCGCGCCTCGGTCAAGCAATATCTCGATAATGAGCTTGGCGCCCTTGTCGCCGACAGCGCCACCGACCCGACCCCGACCAGCGGCTTCCAACGCGTCGTCCAGCGCGCCATTCTCCATGTCCAATCGTCCGGCCGCGACGACGTGACCGGCGCCAACGTGCTGGTCGCGCTCTTCTCCGAGCGCGAAAGCTATGCCGTCTATTTCCTGCAGCAGCAGGACATGAGCCGCCTCGATGCCGTCACCTACATCAGTCACGGTGTCGGCAAGGGCGAGACTCCACAGGAGACGCGCGCGCCGGAAGGCACCGAGGAGAAGACCGAGAAGGAAGGCGGCAAGAAGGAGTCCGCGCTCAAGCAGTTCACCGTCGACCTCAACGAGAAAGCCAAGGCGGGCAAGGTCGATCCGCTGATCGGGCGCATGCCCGAGGTCGACCGCACGGTGCAAATCCTCTGCCGCCGCTCGAAGAACAACCCGCTCTACGTCGGCGACCCTGGCGTCGGGAAGACGGCGATCGCCGAAGGGCTCGCGCGCAAGATCGTCGAGGGCGACGTTCCCGACGTCCTCAAGGGCGCGACCATCTACGCGCTCGACATGGGCGCTCTGCTCGCCGGCACTCGTTACCGCGGCGACTTCGAGGAACGCTTAAAGAGCGTCGTCTCCGAGCTCGAGAAGCTTCCCAACGCGATCCTCTTCATCGACGAGATCCACACGGTGATCGGCGCCGGCGCGACCAGCGGCGGCGCGATGGACGCATCGAACTTGCTCAAGCCGGCGCTCTCCTCCGGTGCGATCCGCTGCATCGGCTCGACCACCTACAAGGAGTTCCGCAACCATTTCGAGAAGGACCGCGCGCTGCTCCGCCGGTTCCAGAAGATCGACGTCAACGAGCCGACGATCGAGGACACAATCAAGATCATCGCCGGGCTGCGCTCCTCGTTCGAGGGCCACCACAACGTCCGCTACACGCCCGACGCGATCAAGAGCGCGGTCGAGCTGTCGGCGCGCTATATCCACGACCGCAAGCTCCCGGATAAAGCGATCGACGTGATCGACGAAGTCGGCGCGATGCAGATGCTAGTGCCACCTTCGCGCCGCAAGAAGGTCATCACGCCTAAGGAGATCGAGGCTGTGGTCGCGACCATGGCGCGGATCCCGCCCAAGTCGGTCAGCGCCGACGACAAGCAGGTGCTCGAGCATCTCGAGGCCGATTTGAAGCGCGTCGTTTTCGGCCAGGACCTCGCGATCGAGAAGCTCGCCTCGGCGATCAAGCTCAGCCGCGCGGGCCTGCGCGATCCTGACAAACCGATCGGCAATTATCTGTTCAGCGGCCCGACCGGCGTCGGCAAGACCGAGGTTGCGCGTCAGCTCGCCTCGATCCTCGGCATCCCGCTGCAGCGGTTCGACATGTCCGAATATATGGAGCGCCACTCGGTCAGCCGGCTGATCGGCGCGCCGCCGGGCTATGTCGGCTACGATCAGGGCGGCCTGTTGACCGACGCGGTCGACCAGCACCCGCACAGCGTGCTCCTGCTCGACGAAATCGAGAAAGCGCACCCGGACCTGTTCAACATCCTCTTGCAGGTGATGGACAACGGCAAGCTGACCGATCACCACGGCAAGACGGTCGATTTCCGCAACACGATCCTGATCATGACGACCAATGCCGGCGCGGCCGACATGGCGCGCGAGAGCATCGGCTTCGGTGCCGCGAGCCGCGAGGACGCGCAGGAGGACGCGGTCAAGAAGATGTTCACGCCCGAGTTCCGCAATCGTCTCGATGCGATCGTGCCGTTCAGCTATTTGCCGCCGGCGGTGGTCGCGCGCGTGGTCGACAAGTTCATCCTGCAACTCGAGCTGCAGCTTGCGGACCGCAACGTCCACATCGAGCTCGACGATGAGGCGCGGCAGTGGATCGTCGACAAGGGCTATGACAAGCTCTACGGCGCCCGGCCGATGGGCCGCCTGGTCCAGGAGAAGATCAAGCAGCCGCTCGCCGAGGAACTGCTGTTCGGCAAGCTGGTCAACGGTGGCGAGGTCAAGGTTCGGATCAAGGACAATGCGCCGGCGTTCGAGATCGTCCCCGCCGCGCCCAAGGCGAGCAAGGCCAAGCCCAAGAGCGCAAAGCCCAAGGCCGCCGCCAGGAACAAAGCCGGCGACGAACCCGCGCCAGCAGCGGAATAAAGCATCAGCTCAGATCAGAGCGGGCCGGGAGGAGACTCCCGGCCCTTTTCTCATTACTCTTCCCCTCGCTGGAAGGGTGGCCCGCGGGCGGACGAAGTGCGCGGCACAGCGGCCGGGCAAATGACGGCCGCATTGGGTGGAAAGCTGCGATAGCCATCTTCGAGAACTAACGAATGAGCAGATCCAGTTCGCGCGCATCGAGACCCGCGTGCTGATAGTGGTTGCGCATCAGCTCAAGCAGCGAAAAGCCGTCTTCATAGGCGGCAAACCCGCCGCTTTCCGCCTTGTCCAAATATATCAGGCCGCCTTCGACGACGAAGAAGATCACCGCAGGCCCGGGTGAATCGTCTGCGATCACGAGCGTATGCGCCTCGCCCGCGGGCTCATAGATGAATGAACCGGGGCCCGCGACCCAATCATGCTCAAGATACCGCCAGCGACCCCGCAAGGTGTAACCGCGCACAGTTCCTACATGGTAATGAACGCCGAGCTGAGCTCCTGGAAGGCCTTTCAGTAGGACGCTGAACCCTCCTGAGGTGACATCGAAGCAGCAGGGCTGAACCCAGACGCCGTCCGCGTAGGGAACCCACGGACCATCATCGTTGAGATTTGTTTCCGTGACAAAGTGCTCGCGGTCCCTCCGGCTCGGATCGAGACCGTCGGAGACGCTGTTGAAAGCGGTTATCGGCATTGCTTGCCCCCGTGTCAGCACATGATGGCACGCCGCACATGCAACGGCATCTGCCCATTCGCGCGGCTTGGCAAGCAACGATCACAGGGCGTCGAAGACGCCGGGCAGTGGCAGCTTTGGGTCGAAAGCAAACACTCCGCTATTGTCCGCAATGGGGTGATGGGGTGGACGCCCCCCAA
>Ga0207652_10000355_pt1 | contig 47465 bp, 40 predicted proteins | sample KBSC63BmetaG_FD_184334 | JGI IMG/M metagenome (GOLD analysis project Ga0207652, IMG submission 184334) | Corn rhizosphere microbial communities from Kellogg Biological Station, Michigan, USA - KBS C6-3B metaG (SPAdes) (version 2) | ecosystem: Host-associated > Plants > Roots > Rhizosphere ... | reverse complement strand
GCTGGCGGCCCTGGGACAGCCGTTCCTGTGGCGGCGCGTGCTGGCCATCCTGATCCCGAACTGGTCGTTCTGGATCCCGATGGTGTCGATCATCTACGCGCTGCCGGTGCCGCTGCAGTTCCTGATGTTCATCCCGGCGCTCGGCGCCTGGAGCCTGATCCTCGTCTTCATCGCCACCGAAAAGGAAGATCAGCCCTGAGCGCGATCACACGCACATCACGGTGATGTCGTGCGCGTGGCCGGCGTTCGTCGTCGACGTGGTGGTGGTGACCGTGCCGGTCTCCATCGCGGCGAACATCGCGGCGGTGATGGTGACGCTGTGGGTGTGCGACGCCGAGCCCATGATGTCGTAGGTCTTGTCGGCGCCCGCCGCCGCGTCGGCGGCCGTCACCGTCAACACGTGGCCGTGATTGGCGGCGATGGTGTCGGTGGGCGCGTGCGTGTCGCAGGCGTTCGTCAGCCCGCCCGTGGCGCCCCCGCTGCCCGACGGTTGACCGCCGCCGTAGCCGTTGTCGTTCGAGCAGGCGGCCATCCCCGCCGCCCCCGCGCCAGCCAGCGCGAGCGCGGTCCGCAGAAACTCCGTCCGGTTGATCATCTTCATGGTCAGACTCCCTTCGAACGCAGGCTGGGCCGCGCACACACGTGTCGCCTGGAGCACCCTCCGGCGCCGGCCCGATCGCTGTAGCCCCGGCGGGACCGTCCGGTTACAGCAGGGCCTTGCGAATGGCCGAGCCCAGCGGGGCGAAGCGCCATACCAGATCCGAGATGGAGCGGTTGGCGTTGGTGACGATGGCCACGCCCGCGCCCGTCCTTCGATCGCCGTAGGCAACGACCGAGAAGCCGCCGGCGTGCCCGAAACAGTCCTGCGTGTTCCACCAGCCGAACGGGTGCGGCCAGCGCCACCCCGTGGCGAAGCCGCGGCCCAGCACGACGTAGGTACCCGTCACCTTGTCCCTGCCGCGCGTTTGCGCCTCGGTGTAGCGCCGCAGCACCGGGGAGTCCTCCTGTACCAGCCTGGCATAGAACGCGGCCAGCGCGCGCGCCGTCGTGTACATACCGGCCCCCGGAACCAGGGCCGTGCGCGCGGCGACGTGGTTGTTCGTCTCCTCGAAGTCTTGGGCCAGGTTGGCGCCGTTCAGCATGTATCGCCGCGCGCCCAGCCAGTAGGTCTCGGCGGCGTCGCCGCTGTACCGCCAGTGCAGCTCGGGTCCCACTTCGCGGGCCGAGAAGGCCTCCAGCGTCTCGCCGGTGATCCGTCGCAAGACTTCGCCCAGGATCCAGCCGAAAGCGATGGGCTGATAGGCCAGCGTGCCACGCGGAAATGTCGCGCCCTCTTCGCGAAGGGCGGCCAGGATGCGCGCGGGATCGGACCACCAGGTGGGGTGCTTGCTCAGCACGGGCAGCGTGACGCCCGAGCGGTGCGTGAGCACATCGAGGACAGTCACCTCCGCGGCGCCAAACTCGGGCACGTACCGCCGCACGGGAGCGAGCACATCTATCAACCCGCGCTCCTCGAGACGGGCGATGGCCACCGCCAGCACCGCCTTCGAAGCCGACATCACCTGAAAGGGCAATTCGGGCGTCACGGGAACTGGCGCGTCCGAAGAGCGCCACCCGCGGGCTACCCCCACGGACAGATCGATCAGGCGCTGGCCGCCGCGCTCGACAGCCAGCTGACCGCCCGGGAACCCGCCCCGCGCGCATTGCCTTTCGAACAGCGCCTTCACCGCGTCGACCGTCACGTTGACACTTTGCCTGCTGCCCGATGATGTCGAATCAAAGCGATTCGGGAAACAGCGCGTACAGCTGCGCGGGCGGGGTGGGGCGGGTGCCCGTCACCATCAGGTTGCCGAGGTGATCGACGCGGAACCCGCGCGCGAACGCCCGTTGCAAGACCAGCGGCGACGCGGCCGAAGCGCGCATGACGGCCGAACGGCCGGGCAGCGACAGGCTGGCCGCGTCGATCAGCGCCGCCAGTCCCTCCTCGGACGTGGCGACTGCCGGGCCCAGCACCGCGCGCGCGGGTAAGGCGCGCAGGAACAGAAACCCCTCCATCGTCCGCCGCCGTTCCAGCACCAGCACGGTGCCGGTCACGAACAGGAACTCGATGTCCCGGGTGCGATCGGCGCCGATCAGCCGGCGGTCCAGCTCGACGACGGCGTCCAGGTCATCGGCGCGCCCGGGGCGGATGTCGGGCCGGGCCTCGGCGGCTGGTTGCAGCTCGACGGCCAGCAGGTACGGCGCGACGTCGCGCACCGAGAACCCCAGCGACGTGTACAGGCCGAACGAGTCCGGGTTGAACCCGTCCTGGAACAGGCGCACGCTGCCGCACCCGCGCGCCAGGCCCGTCAGCTGGTTCATCAGCGCGCGACCGACCCCGCGCGGGCCGCCCGGGCGCGCCGCCACCGGGCCGATGCTGGCGGTCGGCCCGCGCAGGTGCAGGAAGCCGACCCCCACCAGGACGCCCCCCGTCTCGGCGACCAGGCAGCCGTCACGGTCCAGATCCAGGTACGACCGGCACAGCCAGGCGGCGCTCTCGACGTTGGGGAACGGGGGCGTGTGGCCGCGCTGGCGGTACACCTGCGCGAACGCGCCGACCAGGATCTGGGCGGCGTGCTCGACGTCGTGCTCGCCCATGGGGCGGACGCGAATGTCGCTCACGCGTGTGATCCTTTGTCCTTCGCCGCCGTCACCTGGTCCTCGTCACCCGTTCATACGAAGTCGCGCCGTCTGAAAATCAACATCGCGCAGGCCAGCACAACCGCCGAATAGCCTATCGCATACGCGGTGGTCCATCCCAGATAGCTGGCGCCCACGAACGCGCCGTGGACCGAGACGGTCTGGGCGCCAAGGGCCGACCCCGACGGCGTGAACAGGTGCAGGTTGGGCAACAGCGTGCACGCCCCGTTCAGAAGCTGCCCGCCGGCGCCGCCCATCCGCTGGGCCAGCGCCCGCACGTCCGGGATGGAGCGCCCCACCACGAACACGCCCAGCGCGAACAGGCCCGACAGGAAGGGGCTGGAGAACGACGAGAAGAACATCGCCACCGAGGTGACGATGGTGACGTTCATCAGCAGCAGCCACAACGCCTTCCCCAGTGCGGCGTCCACGGCGTCGGCGCCCCCCTGGGCCATCAACGTCAGCGCCAGCACCAGACCCATGATGGCGATCTGCGCGACCAGCGTCGCCATCACGCCCAGCCACTTGCCGAACACGAACTCCCAGCGGGCGATCGGCTTGGGCAAGATCGTGTAGACGGTCTTCAGCGCCAGCTCCTTGTACAGCAGGTTCACGCCCACGAAGATGGCGATCAGCACGCTGAACAGGTCGACGCCGAACAGCCCCACGTCGCGGATCATGCGCCGGTCCTCGTGCACCGACAGCTGCCCCAGCGCCAGCGCCGAGATGATCAGCCCCAGCGCGAAGAACAGCAGGCTGTAGAGGATCTTGTTCCGCGCCGCCTCGCGGAAGGTGTTCCTGGCCACCGCGGCGATGCGCCTCATGACGCCGGGCCCTCCGGCGCCGCCGCCTCACGAACGAACACGTCCTCCAGCGATTCGCGACGTGGGGTCACCGACACCACCGCCGCGCCTGTGTCCAGCGCGGCCCGCAGGTAGCCGTCCACGTCGGCGCCCGCCGGCAGCTCCACCGCCAGGGCGCCGTCGCTGGGCAACCGCCGCCCCCCGGCCGGCAGCGGCGGCGGGGTCGCGGACGGGCGCAGCACCACCTCGGTCGACAGCACGCGCGGCGACAGCAACGACGCCAGCGTGCCCACGCTGCGCAGCCGCCCCCCCGCCACGATGGCCACGCGATCACAGGTCATCTCGACGTCGGGCAGGATGTGCGTCGAGAACATCACGGTCTTCCCGGCGCGGCCCAGCTCCAGGATCAGGTCGCGGATGTCCTTGCGGCCCAGCGGATCCAGGCCCGTCATCGGCTCGTCGAGGACGATCACCTCGGGATCGCCCATCAGCGCCTGCGCGATCCCGATCCGCTGCAGCATCCCCTTCGAGAACTTGCGCAGCGGCCGCCCGCGCGCGTGCTCCAGGCCGACGCGCGCCAGCAGCGCATCGGCGCGCTTGCGGCGTTCGGCGGCCGGCAGATCACAGAGGGCACCGGCGAAGTCCAGGAACTCCTCGGGCGTCAGATACTCGTAGAAGTAGGGTGTCTCGGGCAGGTAACCGATGCGCCGCTTCGCCTGCCGGTCCGGCACCGGCCTGCCCAGGATCTGGGCGCGCCCGCGACTGGGGAAGATCAGCCCCATCAGCATCTTCAGCGTCGTGGTCTTCCCGGCGCCGTTCGGGCCCAGGAAGCCGAAGATCTCGCCGCGGTGGACCGAGAACGAAACGCCGCGGACCGCGTCCACCCGCTTGCGGAAGAACCCCAGGTGAAACGTCTTCGCCAGGTCATCGGCGCGCAGCACGACCTCGGGTTCGCTGGCGCCGCTGACGGCGCCGCCGGATTCGCCGTCGGTCATGGTCCCCGCCATGATAACCGGACTGGCCCTGGATCCGCGCGGGTCAGAACGCCGACAGCGACAGCGTGTTTCCGTCGGGGTCGTGGAACCAGGCGATGCGGGCGCCGCTGGGGGCGCGCCAGATGCCCCGGTCGTCCTGCTCCAGGCCGGGATAACGCCGCGTCGCCACACCGGCCGCGGACAGCCGATCGACGATGGCGTCGATGTCCGCCACCTGCCACCCCACGGCCGTGAACGGGTGCGGTGTGAAATCGGCGACCTTCTGGACGCGCAACATCGTCCCCCCGGCGTCCAGGGCCAGCGCGAAGTCGTCGTCCGACAGCACGCGTAGGCCCAGCGTCGTCTCGTAGAACGCGCGCGCCCGCTGCCCGTCGCGGGTCGCCAGAAAGCCGATCAACTTGCTCTGTCCCAGCATCGTCTCCCCCTTTGGATTGCTTAGCTCCAGACGCTGAAGAGCATCGATCCCACGACCTTCTCTCGACGCGTCGAATAGCTAGACCACCCGAAAAGATGGCAAACCGCGAGGCCGCGCTGCGCCGGTCCCAGAACTACACCGACCGCGGCCAGACCCCGCAGCGGCTCCAGACGCTTCCTTGAGGCCGACGACGGCGTCTTTCCTTCACGAATTCTGAGAAGCGTAGGACTCCCGTTGAGACCACCTGCGCCTGTGATTTCCGTCGTCGAAGTCCTGTGCATCACCCGAGTGCCTACCGGCTGAGTGTGGCGCGGAGTATGAGCGTCGCAGACATGCGGCACATCGAGATCCATCTAATTGGATGACACAGTCACAACCATCGAGAACGCGGTGATGTCCATCGAGGCAGCCACGTCATGAGTGCCACTCATCTCACTCACGCTGATATGATGGGTCATAGTCTCTCTGCTGACTTGCAGACCCAGTCCGGCTCGACCAACCCAACACCGCGGGCAGGGTTGCCAATCCGCGCGAAGTGTAACGTCTCCGCCGACGCCCCAGTTGGTGTCTGGAGGCGGGTTGTCAGTGTTCGCGTTCAGGAACCACATCTTCGAGACCAGGAACGTTGCAGAGACATGTAGATTGAATGGCAAACGATAGGAGATTCCCGGCCCCGTGCTGAATAGGTAAAGATCACGTCCAGTCTGCGGAGTTACCAAGAAATCGTCATAACGTTCACTCGCATTTATTACCCAAGTCATAAGGCACTTCGCGTAAAGAGATAGGTAATCGGTAATGGGCCCGCCAAGCGTGGCGCCGAGATGAGGGCCTACGCCATCAAATATGTGCGTAGGCATATTAGGAGCGGAGTCCGCCGACCTGAGATAACTCACCCCTGCTTCTAAGGTTAAATAGAGCCGCCGCCGGGTAGGAATCTGATGAGGTTGTCGAACGATCGGGTCCTCGACCGGGGAGACGCGCGACGCTTCTTCGGGATGCGCGCGCCCCTCGCTAAGGGTGAGGACGGACGCTTTTACAATCTGAGCGACGGTCTCGGCGGCGACGTCGTCAAGGCGTCCGGGACCGAGTGTTGGGTTCGCGACCGTCCTGAGTGTCATTCCGCCGTCGCCGGTGGGCCGCAAGGACAGGCGGACGTCGGTGATATCGGAGAGGTCGATCACGAGTCGTGGAGGGCCCGATACGCCTATCCCTGCAGCAGTGACCTCCGGAACACTGTCCATCTCTCGCCAACAAACGTTGGGTATCGGAGCCAGAAGCGGCCGAACCTGAGCCAAGATTTGACCGCGCGCTGCTTCGGGACCGGCAATCACGATGTCGACGACACAGTCGCTAGTTGTGCTGCTTCTCGGCGGTGCTATGGGGCTGCTGGCCGCACCGACGGCCGCCAGTACGTACCCAATGACATCCAAGTAGTTCAAGGGACCGTCCTTCTGGACGCAAGAGATCGCGTGAGGTAGTCCGAATCCGGAAAGCGACGGTTGAGATCTCGGCGAACGGCGGCTGCGTCGACCGCGCGGCCGAGGGAGTCCAGCGCACGCGCTTTTCCTGCGAGCGCCTCGGGTACGAGAGAACCCGACGGCGCTACGAGGAGGTACTGGTCCAGCGCCGCCAGCGCTATTTCAGCATTATCGCCGTCCAACGCTAGATCGGCGACTGATATCAGAGACAGGATGGCCTGCGGTGTCCCGGGAAATAGGCTTTGCAGTGATCGAAAGGTGCTGAGAGCGGCGAGTGGGCGGCCGTGGGAGCGTTCGCTCAGGGCGCGCGCGAAGAGAGTGGAGGCATCAGGGCCTAGCTCAGGAGCCGTGTGGTCATCGGCGGAAACCAAGTGGGGCGTCCGCCTATGTGAAAGCGGCAGGAGCTTATGCGTAAACGCTGAGGCGTCCGAAGACGGTGGTGGCCTTGCAGGTAAAAGCTCAGGCCCAGGCAGGTCCGCGGACGCCGCCGGCGCTGTGGATAGCGTGGCGGAAGAGCTCGCATCGGTCTTCCGAACTCTGGTACGAGGAGGAGCTATCGGAGCGGCCCGCTCGATAGACCCTGCAGGTTGGCGAACACGCAAAAGAGTGGCCGCGCTGGCAACCCCTGCGACCAAAATGAGCGCGGCCGCAGCAGCGCGGACGCGGGCCCGGAAGGTAGGACTGCGCTTATCGCGTGAGCCGATCAGAGCAAGCTGGCAGGCTCGCTTCAGGATACGCTCATCTCCGCACATAGGTGCTGCACTCTGCTGGAAGGCAATCATTACCTGCCAGGTGACGCGGCACTCTGCGCAAGTCGCGAGGTGGTGGGTGAAGCCTTCCCATTCGTTCGCCGTCAGCGCGCCTTGACGCGCGCGCGCCATGACGTCTTCGGAACACGCGTTTGAGAATGAGGCCCTCATATCCTAACCCTCCAGGAGCTCGCCGATTGATGAATCCCCTATCAACCGTTCCCGCAGTGCGGTCTTCGCGAGCCGTAGCCGGCTGCGCACCGTCTCTGCCGGGCAATGCACCGCAACTGAGATCTCCTCCACGGTCAGACCCGCTATACAGTGGAGGACTAGTGCCTCGGCTTGGGCAGTCGGTAGCGCATTGAGTAGGCGTCTTAGAATCTGACGCCGGTAGGATGCCAGTGCCCAGCCGTTCGCCGCTACCCCGGCCCAGCTTTCCCTGTCGCTTTCCCTGTCGAGCCGGGAAATCACGTCTTTGCCGCCTCGTCGGCGGGTCGCTTTGAGCGCGCTCAGCGTTGCGATCCTGCACGCGAAATGCCTCGTAGACGAATCGCCTCGAAAGGCTGGCAGCGAGCGTAGTAGGCCGACAAGGGAGTCCTGCAAGACATCCTCGACGTCTGGGTGGGACCGTCCCAATACCCTGCGAACCATTTGCAGCATGGACGGGCTCAAGGTCGCCAGCAGGGTCTTTATGGCCACTGCGTCACCTAGTCGGCATCGTGCGACTAACGGCGCCAGATCGTCCGTCTGCCGCGGGGGCGTTGTAGTGCCCTCTCCCGCACGGTCACGCGGATCCGGTATGAGCACTAGCACCCCTGCTAGTTCCCATGGCCCGCGGAAACGGGTCAACACAAATGGCGCGGGAAGACACTGGCACTCGGTCCCAAAAGAGAAGGCGCAGGCGGCACTCCTGGCGGGCCGTCCCGGCCGATCGCTCGCTCGGCCCGTTTAGCCTCGACCGGGTCAAAACCCCCGGGATCGGCCGGCCGTGTCATCGCCCGCTCAGGGCATCCGGGCCTGGACGCCGATGCCGCCGTCGACGGTGATGCTGAACCAGCGCACGAAGTCCAGCGTCTCGCCGAACTGGAAGTAGACGCCCAGGTTGCGCATGACCTCGATCATCAGGCCGTTCGCGTTGCGCGCGCCGAAGTCCGACCGGGTGTGCTTCGTCGTCGGCTGCTGCTGGGTCCCGTCGTAGACGAACTGCAGGGTGGTGAAGAACTTCACGTGGGTCTCGCTCTCCAGCCAGTAGCGAAACCCGGGCATCACGAAGAACGGCCGGAAGGTGTTGAAGTCCTTCTCCAGCCCCAGACGGAGGTCCACGATGATGTCCCACGAATCATCCACGCCGAAGGACGGCTGCAGATCCAGGAACATCGGCGCGCGGCTGCCGCATACGTGGCTGGCCATCTGCGCGTGGTCGCCGCAGTCGGTGACGTCGCGGCTGTAGGGGACGATCACCCGGTACCCGTCACCGGGCATCACGGCCAGGCCGAACTGCATGTCGTGCGACAGCGAGGGGACCAGCCGCTTGGGCGACAGGGCGATGATCGGCGGCGCCTGGGGCGCTGGTTCGGCGGCCGGCGCGGGCGCCGCGATGACGGGCGCGGGGACCGGTGCGGCAGGTGGCGCGGCAGCCGGGGCCGGCTGGATGACGCCAGGCTTCGGCTGCGGCGCGACGGGCGGCGGAAGTGACGCGGGCGGCGGCGCGGTGGCGGCCGGATCGTCCCCCGCCTGGGCGGCGCGCGCCGTCCCTGCCCCGAACATCACCGATACAGGGGCCATCGACGTGAACAAAAGCACGAGCGATGGCAAGATGACCAGGTGACTGGCCGGGCGACCGCCGCGCTTCCGCATGGCCGCGGAGTCTAGTGGAAACGCCAGGTCGCGCGGAAGAGGCAGCCTCAGACAGCCGTGCACCCGTGAAATTCGATCTCGCATCGCCCGAGGGGCACCCGCCCCCTCCGGGGGGCCGGCCGTCACGAAGAACCCTGCTGGCCGCCGCCGCGGGCGCCATGACGGCCGCCCTGTCGCGCCCCGCGCGCGCCATCGGCGACAAGTCCAACCTCGAGTTCGCGCGTCTGGTGCTGCCTGGTCTGCCTGATCCCCGACCCAGCGCCCTGCGCCGCCTGGCCTGGGAGGTGGTCCGTCGCACCAGCATCGTCACGTCCTCCGAGACGCCCGAGCTGCACCCGGGGGACCCGGCGCTGTTCCGCCATCCCTTCCTGGTGCTGGCGGGGGACCGCGCCTTCAACCTGCCGTCGGAGGGCGACCTGGGGCGCTTGCGCCGTTACCTGACCTACGGCGGCTTCCTGTTGATCGACTCGGCCGAGGGGCGCGCGGGCGGCGGGTTCGACGACAGCGTCCGCAAGATGCTGGCACAGCTGCTGCCCGGCGAGCTGCCGGCGCGCATCCCCGACGCTCACGTGCTGTGGAAGTCCTTCTACGTGCTGGGCGGCGCGCCCGGCCGCGTGCTGGCGGCGCCTTACGTCGAGGGGGTGGAGCGCGATCGGCGCCTGGCGGTCGTCTACTCGCAGAACGATCTGGAAGGGGCGTGGGCGCGCGACGGCTTCGGACACTGGGAGCACGAGGTCATCCCGGGCGGCGACGCGCAGCGCGAGGACGCCTTTCGCTTCGGCGTGAACCTGGTGATGTACGCGCTGTGCCTGGACTACAAGACCGAACAGGCGCACATCGACTACATCCTGAGGACGCGGCGGTTTCCCCGGTGAAGGCGCTGCTGAAGCTGCTGGGGTCGGGGAGCACGCCGTTCAACGACTGGCACGTCGTCACCGGCGCGCGCCTGCCGCGCGGCGCGCTGATCGCGATGGTGCTGGGCGCGATCGTGGCGCTGGCGCTGTCCGCGTTCACCGTCATCCGGGCCCGCCGCCCGCACGCGGCGGCGCTGATCGCGCTGCGGGCGCTGGCGCTGGCCGCTTGCCTGACCATCGCCCTGCAGCCGGCGCTGGAGCTGCGGCAGATCGTGCGCGTCCCCAACCGCGTGGCGGTGCTGGTCGACGGTTCCCGGTCGATGGAGGTGACGCCGCCCGAGGGGGGACCCTCCCGCGCCGGGCGCGCCGCCGCGCTGTTGACCGGCGACCAGTCGGCCCGCGCCCAGTGGGAGCGCGAAGGCCACCGCGTCGACGTCTACACGTTCGGCGAGGGGCTGATCCCCACCACCGTCGAAGGCCTGCGCGCCGCGCCCGCCGCCGACGCCACCCGCATCGGCGAGGCGCTGGGCGAGCTGGCCGCGCGCACGTCGGGGCACGACCTGGGCGCCGTGGTGATCATCTCGGACGGCGTCGACACCGGGCGCATCGGCAAGGGGCCCATCGACGCCGAGACCCGCGCCGCCATCGCCGCCTTCGACGCGCCCGTGCACACGGTGGGCGTCGGCGAGCCGGCGCTGCGCGACCTGTCGGTGGCGGCCGTGATGGCCGACGAGTTCGCGTTCGTGCGCACGCCGGTGACGATCGAGGCGGTGGTGCGGCAGAGCGGACTGCCGGATCGGTCGATCGACGTCACGCTGACGCGCGACGGTCGGGCGGTCGCCGCGCAGAACGTGGTGCTGACCGGTTCGGCTTCGGAGCACAAGGTGTCGTTCAACTGGGTGCCCGACCACCCCGGGACCTATGTCTTCAAGGTGTCGACGCCGGTGCTGGTGGGCGAGGCGCTGGCCAGCAACAACGCCCAGATCTTCACGGTGAAGGTGCTGCGCGATCGCGTGCGCGTGCTGCACGTGTGCGGCCGGCCGTCGTGGGACGAACGCTTCCTGCGGGCGATGCTGCGGCGCGATCCGAACGTCGATCTGGTGTCGTTCTTCATCCTGCGCACCGAGACCGACGAGCAGCCGTTCAACCGCAACGACATGTCGCTGATCCCGTTCCCCACCTACGAGATCTTCGAGGATCAGCTGCACTCGTTCGACCTGGTGATCTTCCAGAACTTCAACTACGCGCCCTACGGCGTCGAGCCTTTCCTGCCCGGCCTGCGCGACTACGTCGATCAGGGCGGCGCGCTGGCCATGATCGGCGGCGATCTGTCCTTCGCCAGCGGCCGCTACGGCGACACGCCCCTGCAGGACGTGCTGCCGGTCGAGCTGGGCCGCGGCGAGGCCGCGTACACCACCGACGCCTTCAAGCCCAAGCTGACGCCCGAAGGTCGCGCCCACCCCATCACGTCGCTGCTGCTGGACCAGCACGAGAACGAGCTGCGCTGGGCGAAGCTGCCTCCGCTGGAGGGGATCAATCAGGTGCTGCGGCTGCGCCCCGGCGCCGTGCCGCTGCTGGTGCACCCCACGCTGAAGGCCGACGGCAAGCCGGCCCCGGTGGTGGCCGTGGGCGAGCCGGGCAAGGGGCGCGTGCTGGCGCTGCTGACCGACACCGCCTGGCACTGGGGTTTTCTCGCCGCGGGGGAGGGGGATGACGGGCGCGCCTTCCAGCACTTCTGGGAGAACGCCATCCGCTGGCTGGTGCACGATCCGGCGCTGACGCTGCTGCGCGTGGAGTTCGACCGCGCCGAGTACCGCCGCCACCAGTCGCCAGCCGTGCGGGTGCGCGCCATGCACCCCGACTACTCCGCCGCGCCCGGCATGAAGGTCGAGGCGACCGTCACGGCGGCGGAGGCAGACGCCGCCGCTGCGCCGCTGCGTCGCTTCGAGGTCACGACCGACGGCGAGGGGGACGGTCACGTCGACGTGGGCCCGCTGCCTCCTGGTGCGTACCGTCTGAACGCGCGCGCCACGCTGGACGGCCGTCCCGTCAGCGAGTCGAAGACTTTCGTCGTGCGCGCCGAAGGGAAAGAGCTGGAGGACGTCGTCTTCCGCGACGACGTGCTGAAGGAGATCGCCGACGCGGGCGGTGGCAGCTACCGGTTCGCCTCGCTGGACGGCGTCACCATCCGCGACCCGCAGGAGGTCCGCGTGGGCGCGCGCCGCGAGATCGCCGTCTGGTCGAACCCGACGCTGCTGTTGCTGGCCGTCGGCCTGCTGGCGGTGGAGTGGGTGGTCCGCCGCCGCGCCGGCTATCGCTGAACGCGGCCGAGACCATCACGGACGCGCGTCCGTTCCGTCGGCGCGGCAGCGCCGGGAGAGGGGAACGAAGTTGCAAATGATCGCGGACCCCTCTCCCTGACCCTCTCCCCGCTGCGCGGGGCGAGGGCAAACAGTTGGCTCGGGCGGAGCGCTCCCATCATTTCGTGCCTGGGGCGGCCGCAGGTGGCAACGTGAGCAGGGCTCGCCGCTGCGCGGGGCGAGGGCAAACAGTTGGCTCCCGCTGCGCGGCGCGAGGGCAAACAGTTGGCTCGGGCGAAGCGGTCCCATCATTTCGTGCCTGGGGGGGCAACGTGACCAGGGCTGCTCTTGCGTAACGTCGTGTCGCCGTCGAAGCTGGCGCGGTGAAACCGAGGCCGATCACCGTGCGTCCGCCGGGCGCCGATTACGAGATCGTGGTGGTGGGGGACAAGCGGTCGCCGCTGCGCGACTTCTATCATCAGCTGCTGCAGCGTCCCTGGCGGGTCACCATCGCGACCATCACGGCGGTCTTCCTGGTGGCGAACGCGCTGTTCGCGCTGGCGTTCATGGCGACCGACGGGGTGGCGCACGCCGAGCGCGGGTCGTTCTCCGACGCCTTCTTCTTCAGCGTGCAAACGATGGGGACCATCGGCTATGGGGCGATGTTCCCGCAGTCACCCGTGGCGAACCTGCTGGTGGTGGCCGAGTCGATCACCAGCCTGCTGCTGACCGCGCTCAGCACCGGCCTGGTGTTCGCGAAGTTCTCGCGCTCGACGGCGCGCATCGTGTTCTCGCGCGAGGTCGTGATCGCGCCCATGAACGGCGTGCCCACGCTGATGATCCGGATGGGCAACCAGCGCGGCAACCAGATCGTCGACGTGCAGATCCGGGTGGTCATCACCCGCACCGAGCGCACGCCCGAGATGGGGAACTTCTATCGCATGCACGATCTCAGGCTGATGCGCGAGCGCGCGCTGTCGCTGTCGCGTTCGTGGATGGTGCTGCACCAGCTGACCCCCGATAGCCCCCTTCATGGACAGACGCCCCACTCGTGCGCGGCGGCCGACATGGAGCTGACCATCATGCTGGTGGGCATGGACGACATCACCATGCAGCCCGTCCATGCCTCGCAGCGCTACTTCGCGCGGCAGATCCTGTGGGGCGCGCGGTACGACGACATCTTGCACGAGCGCCCCGACGGCAACCTGGTCCTGGATCTGAACAAGTTCCACGACACCGTGCCGTCGGTCCCCACCGCCGACTTCCCGTATCCGCCGGACGGCCCCCGGCCTCCCTGACATCCCGCGGAGCTTCCTGCTCCCACCGTCAGAAGGTGATCGGCTGCGGGTGCAGGGCGGACGGCGGCGGGGCGTCGTAGGGGAACGCCCCCCAGCACAGCACGCTTCCGTCGGCGACGATGGCACAGGTCTCGTCGCCGCCCGCCACCAGCCGCACCACCCCGCTCAGGCCGGTGACCGCCACCGGCGCCGGGCGGTCGGTGGTGGTGCCATCACCGAGCTGTCCGTACTTGTTGTAGCCCCAGCAGACCACGCCGCCGTCTTCGCGCAACGCGCAGGTGTGATCCCCGCCGGCCACGACCTGGGCCACATCCGTCAGGCCCTGAACGGGCTGTGGACCGTGCTCGTAGCTGGGGCAGGAACCCGCCGACGGCGAACCGAGCTGGCCGTAGAAGTTTTGGCCCCAGCAGGTGACGGTGTGATCGGCCATCAGAGCGCAGACGTGCGTGGTGCCCGCCGCGAGCTTCCGGGCGCCCGCCACGCCGGTCACGGCGGTCGGGCTGGCGTGCATGACGTTCGGTCCGCTGCAGATGTCGGCGCTGGCGTTCTGGCCCCAGCAGGTGACGGTGCCGTTGTTCAGCAAGGCGCAAGAGAAGTTGCCGCCCGCCGCGACCTGGCTGACGTGGTCAACGCCCGGCACGGGGGCCAGGGTGCCGTGGTCGCTGGTGCTGCCGTCGCCGAGCTGGCCACTGCTGTTCAAGCCCGTGCAGGCGACCGTGTCGTCTGGCAACAGCGCGCACGCGTGATACTCGCCGAGGGCCAGCTGTTTCAGGCTGGCGCCGCCAAACGCCTGGATGGGCGTGGTCGACTTCTGGCCGTTACCGCTGCGCCCGTCGCCGAACTGCCCGTAAATGTCACTGCCCCAGCACCAGTACGCGTCACCGCTCTGCGCGCAGGTGTACACGTACGAGGCCTGAACGTTCGTGACCGACGACAGGCCGACCACCGGGCGCGGGTCGAGGTGGCTGGCGGTGGTTCCGTCGCCCAGCGCCCCGGTACTGTTTTCGGAGCCCCAGCAGCGCACGGTGCCGTCCGCCAGCGCCGCGCAGTCGTGATACCAGCCGAGGGTCACGTGGGGCGGCGTCTCCACTTCCGGCTCCATGGGCGGCGGGCTGCCCCCCGCGCCCATCATTCCGCCCGGCGCGGGCGGAGGGCCGCCGATTCCCACCAGAAACTCGCTGTCGCAGCCGAGGGGAACCAGAAGGAACGCGACGGCGACAAGGGTGATTCGCCTGAAGTGATGAATGGTCATGATGGCCTCCTGTCCCTGCTAATGGAGACGTCTCGCCGATCTTGTCATCGGAGCCTGTCGCCATACGGCGACGCCGGGTAGCGTTCATGGAATGCCGCCGCCCGCGCGCGGGCCTCGTCGGGCCGCTGCGTCCGGGCCAGCGCGGAGATGGCGATGAACTCCCGTTCCTCGGCCATGGCCCCGCCGTCGGGAAATTCCCGCTGGTGTTGCGCGCACAGGGCCAGGGCGCGCGCCGGATCGGTGGCCAGCGCCGCGCGCGCGGGTTCGATGAGGCGTAGCTCGCGCGCCAACCGATCGTTCTTGGCCGCAGGGGCGACGCGCCTGCGCGCTGTCCGGTGGATTGCGTTCGTCGCTCCCTCGGCAGGCGGGGCAGCGGGCAACGGGCGGACACCGCTGGCATCATGCCGCGGCGCGGACGGCCCCAACGGCGCGGCGCCGCGCGCCGCCGGCGATGCCACCGGTGGCTCGTGTGGCCGTCGCCAGAAGTGCGCGCCCACCGACGTCAACGCCGCGCCGGCGGCCAGGGTCAGCACCACCTTCGACGCCAGCGCCATCCGTCCCTGCGTCGCCGGGCGAGGCGTCGCGACCGCGCTTCCCGCGCCCAGGACAGCGAACAGGCGTCGCTCGGCTTCCTGCGCCACGTCGTCGGTCGGGCGGCGCGCGCGCGCCTCGCGCAGTCCGAGCGCCAGCGCCGAGCCGCCGTCCAGAGTCTCTCCCAGGCGCGGCGGTTCTTTCATCCTGCCGATCATTTCGTCCTCCCCTCGTTCAGGCCTTGGCCGCGCTCGTCCATGCGCGCGGCGATGGCCTTGCGGGCCGCCCGCAACCGGGAATAGGCGGTGAACAGCGGGCAGCCCACGGCGGCGGCAATCTCACTCATGTCCAGCTCCTCGATCTCGAACAGAACGAACACCTCGCGCTGGCGGGCCGGTAAAGCATTCAGCGCCCGATCCAGGAACGCCAGCTCGCGGCGGCGATCCATGTCGACCTCTGGCGACACGGCGTCGGAGGCGACGTCCGGCGGCGTGGCGAAGAGCTGCTCGTGGCGCCGGTGCGCGCGGCGGCGGTAATCGGAGGCCACGCGCAAGCAGATTCCATACACGTAGGCGCGCAGCGAGGCCGAACGGTCCCAGCGGTCCAGGCGGCTGTGCAGTACCAGGAAGACCTGCTGGCAGGCATCGCCGGTGTCCGCCTCGCCGACGCCCAGGGCCCGCAGCGAGCGCCACACGTGGCTGAAGTGAGCCCGGAAGAGCTCCCGGAACTCGGCATCCGCTTCAGCCGGGCGCGGAGAGGCCGGTGAGCCGGCATCGGTCCGCAATGCGGCGCGTGGATTCACGATCAGTAATGGCGGAAGCGCCCGGATCTTGTCATTCCCCCGGGAACGACCCGGGTGAATAGCCGAGCGACAAGGTCCCGGCGGCCCCCACCAGCGTGGCGCGGAACAGATCTCGCGTGGTTCCGTCACCTTCGGCCAGGTCCACCCGGTTGCGCAGGAAGGGGACGACCAGACGGGCCTCGAGCCCGATCACCCAGCTCCCATGAAGGCGCTGGATCATCCCCAGGGCGGCGTCGGCCCCCGCGGTCCAGCGGTCTTGCCGATACGAGGGGGTCAGGTCGCCCGTCGTGACGGACAGTCGGCCGCCAGCCACCGCGGCGCACATTGCCAGGGCCCGTGATTCCCAGCCGAACTGCAACGGACACAGTCCCGCCCGGGCCCCGGCGCGGGTCCAGGACAGGTCGACGCCGGCGGCGAGGAACCGTTGCTGGGGCCAGAAGGTGGCGCCCGCGAACAGCTCGGGCCAACCGTCATGCCGCACGCGCACCGTCGCTTCCACGCCCCAGGTGCCCCACGGCACGTCGCCCCCGTCCACCCTGAACCCCCCGCGCGCGCCCACGGACCAGGGCGACCCGCGGCCTGCGTCCGCTGAATCCGCCGGGCGCGCCGCCAGCGTCGCCGGGGGCTGGCGAACCGGTAGCGATGGCACCACCGGCGCGGCGGCCGGCGCCTCGGCGGCATCCTCCTGCGGCGCGCCGGCGTCATCCCTCTCCGCGGCGCGGTCCTGAAGGAACAGGGTCACCGCGACCGCCGCCGCGTCGAGCGCCGCCGGGCAGGAAGAGCCGGCCAAGCCGAACAGCCGGCGCCCGAGCGGACGGCCCGCCCGATCGGAGAACGTCACCTCGATGGCGGGCGACGTGGGTGGACCGCTGTCGTCGACGGCGAACGCCACCCCGGCGTCCGCCGCCGCCGTGGCGGCGTCCCGTCCCAGGCGGCGGCTGACCCCGCGGAGCAAACGGTCCCCGTCGGCGCAGCCGGGCGAAGCGCCGGGTTCCACGGCCGCCGCCGCGCCCGGGGCGACGTCCGCCACCTCGAGCGACCGGCCATGCGCCGGCCCCCCGGCGGCCACGGAACCCAGCATCAGCGCGCCGGCCAGCGGCCACGCCAGAACCAACGACACCACCGCCCGTATGGTGATCCAGCGCGCGTCGTCTGTCCACGGCGGGCCGCCCGTCATTGCCGGTGGCCTGGAAAAAGGACCCGGCGCAGCGGAATTAATCGGCCCCCAGGCGTAGGACCAGCGAGGCCCCCGTCATCGGCGTCACCGCGCACGGTTGAACGGACTGCGCAATGACGCGAACCTCGATTTGCGCAGACTGCGCAAGCGCGAAGGCGTGAAAGCCTGAAGTTACGGGCTGGACCCGATGGGCGCGGGAGTTGCTTTTCCCCCCGCCCATGACGACGACCTACGGACTGAATGGGGATGGGGCTGGGCTTCCGGTGGGCTTCGCGCAGGCCGGCAGCGACCTGGGAAATCCGTGCTTCTTCGATCTCGCCTCCGTGGAGGGGATCGAGGCGCTGGCGCCGCCGCGGCCGGCGGACGGGGCGGCGGCGCTGTTCCGTGCCGAGCTGGTCTCATTGCTGGACGATCTGCGCCGGTTCGCGCGTCGCCTGACGGCGGGGTCGTGCCTGGCCGAGGATCTGGTGCAGGAGACTTGCCGCCGCGCGCTGGAGGCCCGCCACCAATTCCACGCCGACTCCGAGCTGCGGGCGTGGCTGTTCCGCATCCTGCGCAACATCCACATCGATCTGATCCGCCGTGCCTCGCACGAACTGGTCAGCGGCGTCGACGGCGACGAGCTGGTGGCCGAGCCGCCGGCGGAGCGGCCCTTGTGGGACCAGCTGTCTGACGAGGACGTCTCGTCGGCGCTGGACGCCCTGCCGCCCACCTTCGCGAAGACGTACACGATGTACGCGGTCGAGCGTCTGTCGTACGCCGACATCGCCAAGGAGCTGAAGGTCCCCGTCGGCACCGTCGGCACGCGCCTGCGGCGCGCCCGCCTGCAGCTACGCCAGGTGGCTGGGCCGCATGGGCGCCGTCGCGCGCCCTGACGGACGCTAAGCGTCGCCTTCGTCGGGTGTGGGCCGGCGCGCCACGCGGTTCGGCCGCGGGATGTCGTAGCGTGCCAGCTTCGAGATGAACGTGCGGCGCGGCATGCCCAGCTCCTCGGCGGCGCGGCTCTGGTTCCATCCGTTGTGATCCAGCGCGGCGATCATGCGGGCCCGCTCGCTCCGCTCGTCCGGGGTCAGGCTGCGGGCGCCCATCGACGGCGGGGTGACCCGGTTGCCCGGCGACGACACCAGATCCTTCAGCTTCTCCTCGGGCAGGTGGGCGATGCCGATCTCGGCGCCGTCGCACAGCAGGACGGCGCGCTCCATGATGTTGCGCAGCTCGCGCAGGTTGCCCGGCCAGTCGTACGCCATCAGCGCCGCCGAGGCGTCGGCGGTCAGCCGCGGCACCTGCGCGCGGCCACAGGCCTCGGCCGCGCGTTCGATGAAGAGGCGCGCCAGCGGCTCGATCTCCGAGCGCCGCTCCCGCAGCGGCGGGATGGTGATGCTGATGCCGTTCAGCCGGTAGAACAGGTCGCGGCGGAACGTCCCCCGCTCGGCCTCGGCGTCCAGATCGCGGTTCGTCGCCGCGATGATGCGCACGTCGATGGGACGCGCCTTGCGCCCGCCCACGGGCAGCACCTCGCGCGTCTCCAGCACGCGCAGCAGCTTGGCCTGGATGGTCAGGGGCATCTCGCCCAGCTCGTCGAAGAACAGCGTGCCGCCGTTCGCCGCCTCCAGCAGGCCGATCTTCGCGCCGGTGGCGCCCGTGTACGAGCCTTCTTCGTGACCGAACAGCTCGGACTCGATGATCCCTTCGCTGAGGCCGGCGCAGTTCAGGGCCAGGAAGGGCTTTCCGGCGCGCGCCGACATGGCGTGGATCGCGCGCGTCATGACCTCCTTGCCCACGCCGGTCTCCCCCAGCAGCAGCACCGAGATGTTCGTGGGCGCCGCCCGGACCGCCATGTCGTAGGCCCGCTTCATCGCCTCGCTGGCCAGCTCGACCGTGGGGCCCAGCGGCTCGCCGCCCGACAACCTGACCGCGCCGTTGGCGCGCGCCAGCAGCGCGTCGGCGGTGCGGCCGTCGCGCGGGTACCAGGCCACGCCGAAGCGCGCCGGCGCGTCCGCCCCCGCCAGCTCGCCCCGGATCCGTTCGATCGTGCGCTCGACGTCAGGACCCTCGGCCTCCAGCAGCAGCTCGAAGTCCTGCGGGCCGTAGGCCGCGAACAGCTGGGGCGGCGGCAGCTCGCGCGCCAGCACCGGCACCACGCGCGTCCAGGGGGCGGCGTTCTCGACGTGCAGGCGCACCAGGGCGAAGCGGCCCCCGCGGCGCTCCGCCTGCAGGCACTCGTCGTGCAGCCGCCGCTCGAAGTAGCCGTGCGACCAGGCCCGCCGCGCCCCGTTCGAGTGCCGCGTCTGCTGCATCACCAGCAGCGTCGAGCCGATGCTGATGATCTCGCCGGGCGCGATCGACGTGAGGGTGTGGGGCGGAAGCAGGGCGTCGCGCACGCGCGTGCCGTTGGCGCTGCCCAGATCCTCGACCACCACCGATTCGCCCAGGAACAGGCGGGCGTGCCGGCGCGAGGCCATGGGATCGTCCAGGTGCACGTCGCAGCTGGTGGAGCGGCCGATCACCATCTCGGCCCCCGGCAGCAGGGGCAGACTGGCGAAGAAGCCGTTGGACATGATCAGCAACGACGCCCCGGTCGTGGACGGCGGCATGGTGCCGCGGATGCCCATCGTCGACTGAGTCTTCATGCTTGCCCCCTACCCCGTGGGGGGAGGCTAACCGACGGCCGACGTGCGCCGCAAACTGGCCGTTTCAGGCCGCCGCGCCGCGCCGGCCCGGCATCCGGCCCAGGAAGATGATGGCCGGGACCAGGGCCAGCGCCGTGACCACGCTGGTCACCTCGCCGATCAGCGAGGACAGGCCGAAGCCATAGATGGCCAGGTTGTCGCTGACCATCAGCGAGCCATAGCCGACGATCGTCGTCAGCGAGCAGATGAACACCGAGCTGCCGCTGTTGCGCACGCTCTCGAAGGGGGACTTCGCCTCCAGGTACGCCGGGTGGGCGATGTTGATGGCGTAGTCGACGCCCAGGCCCAGCGTGATGGGCAGCGCGATGAAGTCCAGGAAGTTCACCTTCAGGCCCAGCAGCGCGCACACGGCGATCAGCCCCACGCTGCCCAGCACGGTGGCCGCCAGCACGGCGATGGCGCGCCGATCGCGCCCCACCACCAGCAGCACCATGATGATCAGCCCGCCCAGCGCGACCAGCGTCACGATCAGCCCGTCGTGCTGAATCGACGCGAAGATGTCGGCGAAGATGACGCTGGACCCGGACGTGGTCACGGTCGCGCCGTCGGACAGCTTCAGCTTGCGGACGGCGCTCGCGAAGCGCAGCAGGTCGTGGCCGTTCCACTCGTCCAGCTTCTCGGCGGGACGGATGGCGATCATGTAGCCGACCCGGCCGTCCTTCTCGATCAGCTTCTCCTTGATCTCGGTCGGCAGATCCGCCATCGCGATGGGCTGCAGATCGTCCGGCGGCCGCAGCGATCGCAGCTCCTTCCGGTCCTTCTCCGCCAGCGTCTCGAGCGCGTCGTCGTCCAGCAGCTTGCGGATCTGGGCCAGCACCGCCAGCCGCTGCGGCTGGTCGGCGGGGACGACGTCCAGGATCGAGTTGATGGTGCCGATGGTCCGGTTCGGCTCGGGCGTGTTCGCGTCGATGGCCCGCAGCGCCGAGACGATCTTGGGCACCTGGTCGATCTGGTCGGCGGCGATGAACGTCTTGCCGCTGATGCCGCGGCCGAAGTTGTCGTCCGACGTCTGCATCCAGTGGCGGGACTGGACCGCCTCCGCGCTCTCGGAGCGCAGGTTCTTCATGTTGTATTCGTAAGGATCCGACTTCGCGTAGCGCCAGACGATGACGCCCGCGGCGACGGTCAGCACGGCGGCGACGGTGCAGGTCACGCGGGGGCGGGCCACCCCGAACAGCCGCGCCAGCGCGCCGCCGATGCGCAGGTTGCTGTCCGAGCCGTGCTTGTTGCGGCCGAACAGCAACACCAGCGCCGGGAACAGCGAGAACGACGCCCCCCAGCACAGCAGCATCCCCACCGCCCCGATGACGGCGAAGTCGGCGAAGCCCTTGAAGCTGGTGATGGCCAGCGAACCGTAGGCGATGGCCACGCCCAGCGACGCCACCGCGGTGGGGCGGGCGGTGCCGGCGATTGCCAGCGTCATCGCCTCCTCCGGCGAGTGCTCGCGCCGTTCGGTCAGGTAGCGCGTGATCAGGAAGATGCCGTAGTTCACGCCGTTGCCGGCGATGATGGCGCCCAGGAAGGCCGTGGTGGCGTTCAGGTGACCGACGGTCAGGGCGGCCGCGCCGAACGCCGCGATGGTGGCGATGGCGATGTTGGCGGTCAGCAGGATCAGGTGCACCACGCTGCGCAGGTAGACCAGCAGCACCAGCGCCACCAGCACCATCGTGATCACGCCCGAGTGGATCATCCCGGTGACCACGGCGTCGTGCTCGGCGACCGACGTGCTGACGCCGCCGGTGACCCCGTAGTCGACGCCCGGGTGGGCGGCGCGCGTGCGGGCGCCGATGTCGTCCAGCGCCGCCAGCAGCCGCTTGCCCCGGTTGACGTCGGTGATCTCGAACGCCGTGTGCAGCACGATCAGCGCCACCTTGCCGCTGGCGCTGACGTAGCCGGAACGGTTCAGCGAGGCTTCGGCCTTGTGCCACTGCCCCAGCAGATCGTCGACCTTCTTCTGCGCCTCTTCATCGCGGGCGGCGGCGTCGTCGGCCAGATCCACGTACAGCGGGTTCGCCTTCAGCTTGGCGCGGCGGATCCGGTCCTGCAGCGTGTCGCGCGCCGACTCGAGATCCTGCAGCGGCACCAGCAGATAGCGGCGCGGGCGCAGGAAGTCGCGCGTGGCCTGGTCATCGACCTCGACCCGCTCGATCAGCTCGTGCGGAAGCTGGCGCACCGCGGCCGTCACGTCGGCGGCGGCCGCCGCGCGTGTGTTCGCGTCGGGGGCCACCACCAGCACCAGCACGGTGTCCTTCGCCGCCAGTCGCTCCTCCAGGCGGCGCAGATCGCGCACCGCCGGGGCGTCCTGCGGCAGCAGGTACGAGAAGTCGGCGAACAGCCGCAGCCGCGTCGTGATCAGCAGCAGCGACACCGCCAGGGCCAGCACGCCCCCTAGCGCCACCAGCAGCTTGCGGCGCTCCAGCCACGTGACGTAGCGCCGGGCGCGCGTGGCACCCGACGCCGCCGTGGACGCCGGTTCGGGGACCCCTGACCCGGGCGTTTGATTCCGCGTGGTCAGCGCTTACCCGCGGAGGCCTGCTTGGCGACCGCTTCGGCGGCGCGCTTGGCGGCCTCGGGATCGCCCAGATAGTAGTGGCGGATCGCCTTCAGGTTGTCGTCCAGCTCGTACACCAGGGGGATGGCCGTGGGGATGTTCAGCTCGACGATCTCGGCCTCGGAGACATTGTCCAGGTGCTTCACCAGCGCGCGCAGGCTGTTGCCGTGCGCGACCACGCCCACCTGACGGCCCTGGCGCAGGTCCGGCACGATGTTGTCGTACCAGTACGGCAGCATGCGGGCGACCACCTCTTTCAGCGACTCGGTGGCGGGCAGCACGTCCGGGGCCAGGTTCGCGTAGCGCGGATCCTTCGCCGGGTGACGGTCGTCCGACGGGTCCAGGGGCGGCGGCGGGATGTCGTAGCTGCGACGCCACTCCAGCACCTTCGCCTCGCCGTGCTTGTCCGCGGTCTCCTTCTTGTTCAGCCCCTGCAGCCCGCCGTAGTGGCGCTCGTTCAGCCGCCAGTGCCGGTTCACGTCGACCCACTGCTGGCCCAGCTCGCCCTGGACGGTCTGCAGCGTCTCGATGGCCCGGCGCAACCGCGACGTGTGGAAGACGTCGAAGCGGTACCCCGCCTCGCGCAACAGCACGCCGGCGCGCTTCGCCTCCTCGCGCCCCTCCGGCGTCAGCTCGACGTCCGTCCAGCCCGTGAAGCGATTCTCCAGGTTCCAGGTGCTCTGACCGTGCCGCAAAAGAACAAGCTTGTGCATGGGGCCGTAAGCTAACCCGGCAGGGTGCCCTGGCCAAGGGAAACAGGCGGTCCAGCAGGCCCGAAACCCCGGAAGGGAGTCATAAGACAGCCTGGCCAGCGGCTAGCCGGCCGCCTCCCGTCCGCCGCCTCCCCAGGGGGGGAGGCAGCCGGCCCGCAGGGCCGGCGGTGAGGGGAGCGCGGGTTGATGCGCCCACGCGAAATCCCGGCCAACCGCCGCGAGGAGCGTCCCCGCGCTCGCCTTCGCGATCACTCAGGGCCGCAGTGACGACAGGCGAAGGTCCATCTGCGCGTCATCGTCATCAGCACGACCGGGCTCACCAGCGTGCGGCAAGCCGGGCAGCGCCGCAACTAGTCGCGCCGCGCGGTGACCACGAACGTGCGGGCCATCATCCGCACGCCGCCCGCGCCGAGCGCCGGCTCGAAGACGCGCGCCAGCAGCGGCCGCACCTGAGCGTGTCGCTCCGGCGGCAGTTCGCTGATGAAGCGGGCGGCGGGACCGATGTCCAGCGCGAAGTCGACCGCCTCGTCGGCGCTGCGGGCGCCGCCGATCGACATGGGCGTCTCGTGGGGGACGATGGCGACGTCTCGCAGCCCCGCCTTCGTCAGATAGCCGCGGACCAGGTCGGGGTCGCTGAAGCGGAACGGCCCGGGCTTCTCGGGCGACAGCATCTCGGGCACGGGCTGGTCGGGGGCCAGCGACCGCACGGCCTGCAGCGGTTCGAACGCCCAGGGGTTCTTCTGCAAAGCCTGCCAGCACAGAAATGCCAGGCGGCCCCCGGGCCGCAACGCCCTCGCCAGGTTCGCGAACGCGGCCGCCGAATCCTGGAAGAACATCACCCCGAAGCGCGAAAACAGGGCGTCGTAGGGCGGCGGCGGAAGGCGCATCGTCTCGGCGTCCCCCAGCACCACGTCGATCCGGTCATTGCCGCTGCGGGCGACCCGCTGCCGGGCCTGGTCGACCAGCGGGCCGGAGACATCCAGCCCGGTCACCCACCCGGAGGGCCCGACACGTTCGGCGAGCTGCAACAGCGTCTGTCCCGCCCCGCACCCGACATCCAGCACCCGCTCACCCGCGCCCAGCCCCAGCGCCTCGATGGCTGGCAGCCCCAGCGGCCCGAGCTGCGCGTCCGTGCGCTCCTGCTGGCGGGCCCACTTTTGCCCGCTAACGTCCTGCCAGGCTTCCTTCGTCACCGCTCCCGATCGCGTCTCGTCGCTCACGGGCGTCATCTTGACACGATACTTGGAATGCAGGCCTTCAGGGCGCTCACCTCCCCAGGACGACGTCCACGCCCGACAGCACCAGCTGCAACTTGGCGCGGGGTAGCTTTCCTACCCGTTCGGTCAACTCTGCCTTGTCGAGAGTGATGACTTGAGACACGTTCGCGACCGACTCCTTGGGAAGGCCCGTTGCGCTGCCGGGCAGAAGAACGTTCCCGGGGGCGCCCGCCCATTTCACGTTGCTCGTAAGCGCCACGCACACCACGGTCGCGATCCGGCTATGGTTCAAGCCGTCACCCTGGATCACCAGCACCGGACGCCGGAATCCTGGCTTCGAGCCGCTCGCTTCATCGAGGTCCGCCCACCACACTTCGCCTTGCGAGATCGTCACCATTCCACGCGCTCCAGCGTGCGGCGCGCGACTCGAGACGGGAATTTGTCTTTCGGCTCGTCGATGAGATCCAGGGCGTCGTTCATCGCCTCCGTCACGCGATCGGGCGCGTGTCGGGCGACGTACTCGCTGAGCGCGCGGGCATAGATTTCGCTGCGGGACCGCTTGGTCCGGCGCGCCAGCGTCTCGGCCTCGGCGAAGAGGTCGTTCGGAATGGAAACGGCGGTCTTCATACCTGAAGTATGACTTGGTATAACCATCGGTCAAACCGGTGGGGGGGACTGGATCGGAGTTCCGTCGGCCGACCAGGCTCCGGGTTGCTTGGCTTCGGCGCGTGCCGGTCGGGTCTTCACGTGAGTCAACTGGAGGCCGGCCGTGCCCTTCGCAGCGGCGTGATAGATTTACTGGATGTCTTTTTCGCTGCCGGCGGTCCTGTCTGCCAACCGGGAGGGTCGACTCTCGTGAGCATCGGGCGTCGCCTGATCGACATGGCCCGGTCCGAGCTGAACTCGCTGCTGGACGTGGCGGCGAAGCATGCGCCGGACGATGACGACGACGAGCCGCGCGCTTCGACCGAGACGCCAGCAGCCGGCGGACGCTGGTCGCAGGAGGCGGAGTGGTTGCGCAATGCGCGGCAAGAGGTCGAGGACGCCATTCACGGGCGGCGCGCGGCCCCGGAGCCTTCGCGGACGCGCGGGGGGCCCCGGCCGGGGGCAAACCGCGTCAGCGGAGAGGCGGCGCGCGTGCAGAAAGCCTACGCGGCGCTGGAAGTGCCGCAGGGTTCCGACTTCGAGACGGTGCGCAAGTCGTACCGCAACCTGATGCGCAAGTACCACCCGGACCACCACACCGGGTCGCCCGAGAAACAAAAGGCGGCGAACGACATCGCGCAGGGCTTGACCCAGGCGTACAAGCTGCTCGAGCAGCGCCTGCGCAAGTAGCCCTGCGCGATCGCGCGGGCGCCCGCCTGTAGCGCCGGTCGATCGCGTCCTCCGAAACCGTGGCGCGCCAGTCCCGATGATCGGGGATGACGAACGGTGCGCGCGCGAAGGCGCTGGTTGCCGCCAGCGGGCTCGTCCTGTGGCTGGGTCTGACAGGATCGGCCTGCGATCCGCCGACGCCAGACGCGGGATTGGCCACGGTGGACGCGGGCGCTGACCGCATCATCTTGATGGCCGGCTCCGGCGGCGCTTCCTGTATCGGTGTGTCGGGCGCGGGAGGCGCGTCCTCGGGCCCGCCGCCAGACGCAGGCATCACGGCCAGCGGCGGCAACGCGGGAGGTGCCGCCGGAACTGGTGGCAGCGGCGCCCGCGGCGGGGCGCCGGCCAGCGCCACCGGCGGCCACGATGGAACAGGCGGCGCGCCGCCCCCCGGCGGACGCGGTGGTGTGATCGCCTCCGCAACGGGCGGGGTCGTGGGCGTCGCCAGCGGCGGTCGCGCGGGCGCTGCCGGCGGCGCCGCGGGAACGGGCGGCACCGGCGGCCTTGGCGCCAGCGGGGGCGCGATGACCGTCGCGGCGACGGGCGGCACGTCCGGTAGCGGCGGCCTGTGGGCGATGGGTGGCGCAACCGGCGGTGCCGCCGTGACCAGCGGCGCGGGCGGTCAGGGCGGAACCGGGGGCTCGGGCGTGATCGTTCCGGCGCCCGCGGCGGGCGACCTGGCCATCGTGGAGCTCTTCATCAATCCCGCCGGCACCGACACCGGGCGCGAGTGGGTCGAGGTCGAGAACCGCGCGGGCCATGCCCTCGATCTCGCCAGCCTGCACATCGCCGACGCCGCGAACGACGCGGCCGTCGACTTCACGGTCTCCGGCACCACGGTGATGCTTCCTGGCGCGCACGCGGTGCTGATCCAGTCGGCCGACCCGTCGAAGAATGGCGGTGTCACGCTGGGGATCGCCAGCGGCATCTTCGGCGGCGACTTCGGCACGCGCGTGTCATTGAACAACGACGGCGACACCATCAGTGTGTGCGCCGGGGCCTGCGCCGCCGGCCAGATCATCGACCAGTTCGCGTGGGACGCCAGCCTGGGTGCCGACTACGACGATCACGCGTTGTCGATCGATGACGGCGGCCGGCGCTGTCCCGCCGCCACGCCGTTCGGCGACGCGGGCAGCTTCGGCACGCCCGGCACGGAGAACCCGCCATGCCCGTGATGGGCGCGCTCGCGGTTCGCGGACGGGGGCCCTTCATGATGGGGTCGCGCGGCGAGTTCCCCGCGCGCCGCGAGCGCCCATGGTATTCCTGCCATCGCATGTCGATCGCGGCCTCCGTTTCGCCTCCCTCCGTCGCGCCGCTGGGCCTGCTGGCACAGCCCGCCGGCCAGCTCTCCGCCGACGAGCTGCTGACCCGCTTCCTCGGTCACGTGTCCTCGACGGGGCTGACCCTGTATCCGGCGCAGGAGGAGGCGCTGCTGGAGATCTGGGGCGGTAAGCACGTGCTGCTGTCGACGCCCACCGGGTCGGGCAAGTCGCTGGTGGCGACCGGGATGTTCTTCAAGGCGCTGGGCGAGGGGAAGACCGCCTTTTACACCTGCCCCATCAAGGCGCTGGTCAACGAGAAGTTCTTCGACTTCTGCGATCTGTTCGGCGCCGAGCGCGTCGGTCTGATGACCGGCGACGCCACCATCAACCGCGAGGCGACGCTGGTCTGCTGCACCGCCGAGATCCTCGCGAATCTGGCTCTACGCGACAGCGGGCGGCGTGCCGACTACGTCGTGATGGACGAGTTTCATTACTACGGCGATCGCGAGCGCGGCGGCGCCTGGCAGATCCCGCTCATCGAGCTGACCGACACGACGTTCCTGCTGATGTCGGCGACGCTGGGTGACACGCGCAACATCGAACGGCAGATCGAGGAGCGAACGTCGCGCCCCTTCGCCGACGTCCGCGGCACCGAGCGGCCCGTGCCGCTGGACTTCGAGTACCGCGAGACGCCCCTGCACGAGACCATCGCCGATCTGGTGACGACGGGGCGCGCCCCCATCTACCTGGTCAACTTCACGCAACGGGGCGCGGCCGAAGAGGCACAGAACCTGATGAGCGTGGAGCTTTGCAGCAAGGCCGAGAAAGAGGCCCTGAAGCAGGCCCTGCACGACGTCCCTTTCTCCACGCCTTTCGGAAGGGACCTGCAGAAGTTCCTGCGGCACGGGGTGGGCATTCACCACGCGGGGTTGCTGCCCCGCTATCGCCTGCTGGTCGAGAAGCTGGCCCAGACGGGGATGCTGAAGGTGGTCAGCGGCACCGACACGCTGGGCGTGGGCGTGAACATCCCTCTCAAGACCGTGCTGTTCACGCAGCTGTGCAAGTTCGACGGTGAGAAGACGGCCATCCTGGGCGTGCGCGACTTCCTGCAGGTGGCCGGGCGGGCGGGCCGCAAGGGCTTCGACACGCGCGGCACCGTGGTGGCCCAGGCGCCGGAGCACGTGATCGAGAACAAGCGGCTGGCGGCGAAAGGGGGCAAGAAGTTCGTGCCGCGCAAGCCGCCCCAGAAGGGCTACGTCCCCTGGGACAAGGGGACGTTCGATCGACTGGTGAAGGGGACGCCCGAGCCGCTGGAGTCACGGTTCACGGTCACGTTCGGCATGCTGATCAACCTGCTGTCCGGCCGCCATCACGAGCGCGGCGGCGGTTACCGCGCCCTGGTCGAGCTGATCCGCTTCAGCCACGAGAGCGATCGCAAGAAGCGGGAGCACCTGCGGCGGGCGGCGCTGTACTTCCGGACCTTGCGGCGCGCGGGCATCATCCAGGTCGTCACCACCGAAGCGGTGCGGGGGCGTGTGGTCGAGGTCAGCGCCGAGCTGCAGCGCGACTTCTCGCTGAACCAGACGCTGTCGCTCTACTTGCTCGACACGCTGCCGCGGCTGGATCGGGACAGCCCGACCTACGCGCGCGACGTGATGACGCTGGTGGAGTCGATCCTGGAGAACCCCGACGCCGTGCTGCGCAAGCAGCTGGACCGCGTGAAGGACGAGCGGATGGCGCAGATGAAGGCGGAGGGAAAGGAATACGAGGAGCGCATGGCCGAGCTGGAGACGCTGGAGTGGCCGAAGCCCTGCCGCGACTTCATCTACGACACGTTCAACGCCTTCTCCGAGAAGCACCCCTGGGTGGGCAGCGAGAACATCCGGCCCAAGTCAGTGGCGCGCGAGATGTACGAGACGCTGGCCACGTTCTCGGAGTACGTGCGCGAGCTGGGGCTGGAGCGCAGCGAAGGGGTGTTGCTGCGCTACCTGGCCGACGCCTACCGCACGCTGGAGCAGACCGTGCCGCCCGCGTTCCGCACGCCGGAGGTCGACGACATCGCGGCGCACCTGCGCGCGATGCTGCGCCAGACTGACTCGAGCCTGCTGGAGGAGTGGGAGAGCCTGCGCGATCCCGACGGACGCCGCGTGCCGGCGCGCGACGATCCGTCCACCGCCCGCTCGGCGCTGCGCCCGCTGCGCCAGGATCCGGCCGCGCTGGTGGGCCGCGCCCGCATGGAACTGCACCGCCTGGTGAAGCTGCTGGCGGCGAAGCGCTACGAGGACGCGGTGGCCGGGCTGCACGATCCCGACAAGGCCTGGACAGCGGCGCGCCTGGGCGCCGAGCTGGAACCGTACTGGAAGGACCACGCCTCGATCCTCGCCACGCCCGAGGCCCGGCGGCCGCACCTCACCACCATCCGCCCCGACGGCGACGGCGCCTGGCGCGTCTCGCAGCGCCTGCTCGATCCGGCCGGGGACGACGACTGGGCGGTCGAAGGACGCATCGATCTGGCCAATCACCCGCTCGGCGACCGCGCCGGCCTGGACGAGACGCCCATCCTGCAGCTGGCCCGCATCGGGATCTGACGCGGCCAGGTTCAGCGTTATCGTGGGCCGTCATGATCACGCTGTATCACGCGCTGCTGACCGCGGGCATGGTCGATCACTGGCTGCTCATCGAGCTGGGGCTGCCGCACGAGCTGCGTATGCTGGACCTGGGCGCGCTTGAGCATAAGTCGCCCCAGTACCTGGCCCTGAACCCGGCCGGCGTCGTGCCGACGATGGTGATCGACGACGGCGCGCCGATCAGCGAGGCCGCCGCCATCGCCTTGCACCTGGCCGAGCTGAGCCCCGCGCACCGGCTGGTGCCGCCGCCCGGCACGCCGGCGCGCGCGCAGTGCTACCGCTGGATGTTCTTCCTGGCGAACACGCTGATGTCGGCCTATCGGGCCTGGTTCTATCCGACGGAACCGGCCGGCGAGGCCAACGTCGAGGCCAGCAAGCGCGGGGCGCGCGCGCGGATCGAAGCCGCCTGGGAGCAGATCGCGGCGCACCTGGAGTCATCGGGCGGTCCGTACATGCTGGGCGAGCTGTCGGTGGTCGACTTCCTGACCACCATGCTGATGCGCTGGTCGCGCAACATGCCCCGGCCCTCCGACAGCTGGCCGGTGCTGCACGCCTACGCGGCGCGGATGAAGGCGCGCCCGTCGTGGAAAGAGCTGTGCCGCCGCGAGGCGATGACCGACTGGCTGTGACGTTCGCCGGTCAGCGGACGACGCTGATCGGCGCGCCCGCCTTCAGGTCGGCCGGAGGATCGACGATCACCGAGTCGCCCGCCTCCAGGCCGTGCGAAACCAGGGCCAGCGCGTCCACCGTCGACGCCACCTCGACGGTGCGCTTCTCGGCCGTATCGCCCGCTCCCGAGACGACCCACACCTGATCGCCGGCCTTGGCGCCTGTGGCCGCTTCGCCGTGGACGATGGCCGTCTTCGGCAGCGGGAAGACGCCGTCGAAGCGGGCGCTGGCCAGGTTGACGGCCGTTCCGGGAGCCAGATCGGGCGCGCCCACCACGTCGACGGTCAGCGCGCCGTCGCTCGGCTGGACGCCAGGGCCGAGGGGCGGATAGTTGCAATCGATGGCGCGCGCCGCCTTCTCGGTCGTGCCGCCGTCGGCCGCGCCGGTGCCGGGCACCGTCTCCAGGCGGCAGAACCCCAGCGCGCGCGCCTTCGCCTGCGCGTCGGGGGGCAGGGGGAACGTCGCCCGCGGGCCGGCGGCGCGGATGCGGATCGCCGGCGTGCCCGCCTTCACCAGCGCCCCGCGCTGCACCAGCACCTGACCGATCTGGCCCGCTGCCTTGGGGCGAATCTCCAGCTCGGCCAGCGCGGCCTGCGCCGCGGTCAGCTCCCGGGTTCGCGCGGCCACGTTCGCCTCGGCCTGCCGCGCGGCCGCCTCGTTGCCGGCGGCGCGGCTGGAATCGCGCAGCTGCTCGAACAGCGCGACCCGGGCGCGCACGCGGTTCACGTTCAGCTCGCGCACGGCGACGCCCACCAGGCGGGCCACCGGCTCGCCGGCGGTGAACGTCGTGCCAGGCGGCATCACGTCTTGCACCTTGCCCCCCACGGGGAAGCCCAGCTCGTCGTCCTTGCCCGCCACCACGGTGCCCGAGGGCGCGTACCACTGGTAGTAGGTCGTCGGTTGCGGCGCGACCACGTGCACCGACGGGGCGGCGGCGGCCGTCACCGGCGCGGCGGGCTTCTCGGGCCGGAGTGCGAACGCGACAGCCGCGGCCACGCCCCCCGCCAGCAGCAGGCCGACGATGAGGGGCGCCTTGCGCCGGGGAAGCTGCGCCGCCGGCTCGGCCACCGGCGGCATCACCACCACCTCGGGGCCGGGCGGCTGGCGGCGCTCGACGGAGGCGGGCGTGCCAGTTGGCTTCGAGACCTCGTCGGTCAGCGCCTTGGCCCAGGACGCGCTGTTCGGCGAGACGTCACCCGCCGCGACCACGCCGCTCGACGGCTCGGCCGCCTCCAGCGAGCCCGATGGCAGGCTGCGGTTCGGGGCCGTCACGTCGGCCGCGATCGCCTGCGCGATCGAGGCCAGCGGCGTCTCCTCGGGCGTCGCCGGCGCGGCGGCCTTGGCATCGACGGTCGAGGTCCGGCGCGGCGTCCCGGCGGCGACGGCCTCGCTGGTCAGCGGCGGCAACGGGGGCGCGGTCGCCTGCAGGCGCGGCAGCGGGGGCGCGCCCCCTTCCGCGGGCGGCGCCAGCGGCGTGAGCGGCGTGAGCGGCGCCAGGCTGATCCCGTGCAGGGTGCGTGGCTTTCCGAACGGGCCGCTCCGGTCGTCCCTGCTTTCGTCACCGGCGGGGGGGCGGCTGCCCTGCTTGCCGAAGATGGTGTCGCCGTTCGCGTCGCTGCCCGGTGGGCTCAGCTGGAACTCCGTGGCGTGATCCTCGGCCAGCCTCGCGGGCGCGGCCGCCGACATCGGCGTCGCCAGCGGGAAGGGAGCCACAGGGTGCGGCGCCGACAAACCCTCTTCAAGCAACGCCGACGCCGACAGCTCCATCTCGGGCTCGACGGCCTGCGCGGGGCTGCCCGGGGCCGCCTTGCTGTCACCGATGGACTCGATGGCGGCGCCGATCGCCTGGCGCGCCGCCTCGCCGATCCCTTCCGAGAACATCGGCGCCGAGGCCGAGTCGATCACCTCGTCGGGGCGCCCCGACACCGCCGACGGGGACGGCTTACCGAACGGGCCCGAGCCGGACGACGGTGCCGCGGCCGGTATCGCCTCTGCCTGCGCCCCGCCGCCGTCTCCGGCCAGAAAGCCCAGCCCGGCCAGCTTCTCGATGAACTGATCCAGCGCCTCGGTGGTCAGGTCCAGCTGATAGGCGGCGCTGGCCCAGGCCACGACGTCTTCCAGGGGCTGGCCGGTCAGCTGCTTCGCCAGCTCGTACTCGAAGTCGTAGAAGCGAAAGCTGATCTCGCTGGCGGGATCCGTGAGGTCGACGTACGTGACCTCGCCCTCATTCACCGTCGCGGCGACAAGATCATCTCTCAGGCGCGGCGCCATGGCCGGCGAAGTTTAACAGCGCGATGGCGCGCGACGCCAGGGGTCAGGCGTCGCGATCGTGAATGTTCGCCCCGCTGATCGATGCGCCGACGGCGTGGACCCGCTACTGGAAACGGACAATCACGCGTCGGGAAGTCAGTCGGCGATCGCGCGCGCTCACTTGACGCGCGGTTTCGCTCGCGGATGGGCCTGTGCCCGCAAGTGGGAAGGCGGATGAACTTTTCTTTCGATCGGGACTGGCGACACTTGCGAGACCGGCGAGATCGGCGCGGTGGGCGAGATCGGCGCCCCGGGACGCGTGGCGCGCGCGCGAAAGGCAGGCGTGTGTCCCTGCGCGTGACCGGTACGCGGCCCGGCTGCGTCGGAGAATCCGGGCCGATGGAACGGCGTCGCGGCGGGACGCGCGGGCTGGTGCGCCCGCGCCGCCTCGTCACGCCGGGGCCGTTCGTCATGATGATCGCGCGCCGGGTGCCGCTCGCCGGCCGATCGATGATCGCGTGCCGGGCGCTCGTCGCGTGCCGGACGCTCGTCGCGCGCCGGACGACGTTCGCTGCGGGCCGGGGGACCGGACTTCGCCGCGAACGGACGCGGAGCGTGAGCATGCGCGCGCCCCGGCCGTTCCGGGCCGAAGCCCGGGGCACGCGGGCCGGGGCCCTTTCCGTAGGCGCGGGGCGACGAGGGGTGCGGGCCGCTGCCCTTGGCGGGGCTTCGATGCGGGCGCTCGGCGGGCGCTTTATGCGCTCCCCCGGTCGGGGCGACCGAGCGCGGCTCGCGATGGCGCTCGGCCGGCGCGGCCGATCGGTGGGGGCGCGGCGCGGTCTCGACCGGCGCCTTCGCGCGCGACGCGGTCTCGACGGGCGCCTTCGCGCGCGACACGGTCTCGACGGGCGCCTTCGCGCGCGGCGCCTCGACCTCGACGGGCGCGCTGGCGGGCACGGGTTCCACCGGCGCGGGCTCCACCGGCGCGGGTGCCACCGGCGCGGCGTCCACGACGGCCTTTGCCTCGGGCACGCGGTCGGCGCGCGGCTCGGCGCGGCGCGGGCGCGGCGCGCCACGGGACGGACCATCGGCCCGCTCGATGCGGACGTGGGGGGCGCGCGGATCGGTCTCGCTGGCCGCCGCCTCGAAGTCCCGCGCCGCCCCGCCAAAGATCTCGAACACCGTCTCCCGCGGCCCGATGCGGATGGCACCGACCTCGCGGTTCGTGACCCCGCCCCGCCGGCAGATCAGCGGCAGCAGCCAGCGCGCCTCGGCGTTGTCCTTGGCGCCCATGTTCACGCGGAACAGGACGTTGTCGGCCGCGAACTCGGAGCGGCTGCGCGGCCGCCGGTCGTTGCCCGGTCCCGGCGCGAAGCCGCTGCCCGCCGCCGGAATGGCCACGGATCGCAACGCCTCGCCGGCCGGCAGGCGCTCCAGCTCTCGCGCCAGCAGCCGCCGCAGCAGCTCGCCGTCGTCCAGCGCGGCATCGCGCAGCTTCGCGCGCAGGTTGCTCAGCAGCTCGTCGACGCTGGCCGCGCGGTCGGCCGGCACGGCCGCGGCGGCGTCCGTCAGCGAATCGATCAGCCGGGCCGCGCTGGCCTCGGCGATCTGCCGGGCCGAAGGCGGCGCCGTCCACACGGCCTTCACGTGCGCCATGGCCAGCAGCCGCTCGGCCTTGCGCCGATCCGTCGCCGTGGCCAGCAGCACCGCCGTCCCCTTGCGCCCCGCGCGGCCCGTGCGGCCACTGCGGTGGGTCAGCGACTCGGCGTTCAGCGGCAGGTCGGCGTGCACGATCAGATCGACGTCGGGCAGGTGGATGCCGCGCGCGGCGACGTTCGTCGCCACCAGCACGCGCGCCTCGCCCCGGCGAACCTGATCCAGCGCGCGATCGCGCTCGGCCTGGGCCCGATCGCCCGAGATCGCCGTGGCGGTGAAGCCGCGGCCGACCAGGTAGCGGTGCAGCTCGCCCACGCCCTCGCGCGTGGTGCAAAAGACGATGGCGCGCTCGGCGTCGGACGCACGCAGCACGTTCACGACGGCGGCCCGGCGGTCGACGCCGGCGATCAGGTGGGCCACGAAGGCGATGTCCTCGTGCGGGGCCGAGCGCGGCGCGCCCGCCTCGGCGCGCGGATCGACGGGCAGGGCGTCGCGCTGGAACTGGCGCGCCATGTCCCGGATCGCGGGCGGCAGCGTCGCCGACAGCAGCAGCGTGCGGCGCTCGACCGGCGCCGCCTTCAGCAGCGTCTCCAGATCCTCGCGGAAGCCCAGGTCCAGCATCTCGTCGGCCTCGTCCAGCACCACCACCGACAGCTGACCGAGATTCAGCCGGCCCCGCTGAACCAGATCGACCAGCCGTCCCGGCGTGCCGATCGCCAGATCGACTCCGTGCTTCAGCGCCGCCAGGTCACCGCCTACGGCCGTGCCGCCGGTGAAGGAGGCCAGGCGCATGCCGGTGTGCTGCAGCAGCCAGCCCAGCTCCTCGCGCACCTGCGTGGCCAGCTCGCGCGTGGGGACGATGACCAGCGCCGCCGGATGCGACCGGCGCGTGAACTTCGTGGCCCCGTCGCCCAGCAGCGTCTGCGCCAGCGCCAGGCCGAACGCGATCGTCTTCCCCGATCCGGTCTGCGACGACACCAGCAGATCGCGCCCCGCGCTGCGCTCGTCCAGCACCGCGGCCTGGACCGGCATGGCGTTCTCGTAGTTGCGATCGCGAAGGGCGCGGGCGACGGATTCGGGGAGGTTCAGCTCGGCAAAGGACTTCAAGGGAGGCGAGGTCTACCCCATGTTCGCTGAATGACAAAGCCGAAGGCCCGGATTTCCCGAGAAATCTCGGGGGTCACGACGGCGCCGGGACGGGACGCCGCAGCGTCGCCCAGACGATCAGCACCACCCCCGCGCTCACGCACATGTCCGCGACGTTGAACACCGGCCAGTGCGGGACGTGGATGAAGTCCACGACATAGCCGCGCGCGACGCGGTCCAGCGTGTTGCCCAGCGCCCCGGCCGCCACCAGCAGCAGCGCCGCATGCACGAGCGGCCGTCGCGGCCGCCAGGCCAGCAGCGTCAGAAGAATGGCGCAGCCGAGCAGGCCCGACACCAGCAGCACCGGCGCGCGCGTCGTCTCGGGCACGGCGCGCATCAGGTTGAACGCGACGTCGGTGTTCTCGACGTAGCGCAGCTCCAGGATCGAGCCGATCACCGGCCTGGGCGGGTGCCCCTGCAGGTCGGCCTTCGCCACGTGCTTCGTGACGTGATCGCAGCCGACCAGCGCCACCAGCGCGACGATCCCCGCGACCAGCGACCGGATGCGCGTCATGTCCCGCTTCAATTGACCATCCCGCGCAAAAATTCCCCCGTTCGTGATAGACGATTGCCCCCATGATCCGGGCGATGACGAAGTGGGCGCCAAGCTGGCGCAGGGCAGCGACGACGACGCTGGTGGTGGCGGGGATCGCGAGCGGCGGCGCCAGCGCGCATGCCTTCGCGCCCGCCCAGCCGGTGAATCCGCCCGCGTCAGTGCAGCAGCCGGGTTATCCCCCGGCGCCCGCGCCGGCGCAGCCGCCCGCGCCGGGTTCGTCCGAAGTTCCGCCGCAGTATCCGCCCCAGCCCGAGCCTCCGCAGGGCGCGGCGACCCAGCCCGCCGGTCCGCCGGCGGGCTACCCGCAGCAACCGTACGGGCAGCCAGGCTACCCGCAGCAGTATCCGCCGCAGCAGGGCTACCCGCAGCAGCCTTATCCGCCGGCCGGCTATCCGCAGCCACCGTACGGTCAGCCGGGCTACCCGCCCGGGGCCTATCCCCCCGGCTACCCGCCGCCTCCGGGCTACTATCCGCCGCCGCCGCCCACGCGCCCGCACGGACACGGCGCCCTGCTGTTGCTGCCCTACCTCGGCTTCCAGTCCAACGTGGGGACGACGGGTCGGGATCAGAACGTCGGCTTCCGCATGGGCAGCATGATCGGTTACCGCACGGAAGGCGGGCAGTTCTCGTTCAACGCCGAGCTGACCCTCGACGTCCTGAACCTGCAGAACGCGCCGGTCGGCGTCGAACTGACCGGGGTGGGCCTGGATCTGGCGTTCAGCCCGCTGTTTCACTTCGACGTGGGGGCGCTGGAGGTGGCGGTCGGGCCCAAGATCGGCATCGGTGGCGACTTCATCGAGGCCAAGGATGCGACGGGCACAATCCAGACCAGCACGGGCGGGTTCTCGTACGGCGTGAACCTTGGCGCCTTCCTGCCGCGGGGCAACGGCGCGTCGATCGGTGCGCTCGTGAACTTCCAGGTCCGCACCGTCTCGCAGGCGTGCACGAAGATCTACAGCGGCAGCGACGCCTGCGTGGACGTGTCCGGCGCCCCCTCGGACAAGGTTCTGGGCATCACCGGCGCGGCGATCTTCTGATCCGTTCGGGCAAGCCCGCGTCCTTCAGAACCGTCGTCGCACATGGCCAGGTCCGCCCCCAAAGCGCCGCCGCGCGCGTTCTCGTACCGGTCCGGCACACGCATCGACGGCACCGTCGTGGCCTGCGACGCGCAGGGCGGCGGTGATCTGATCTTCCTCTCCAGCGCCAGCGCCGTGGCGGGGCAGGCGGGGCACGTGCGGGCCTCGCGCGCCCAGGTGCTGGCCACGCCGGAGACGCTGGCGCTGCTGGGCCCGGCCGGACAGCGCCTGCGGGCGCGCGCCCTGACCATCGGTTACGGCCGGCCGTTCAGCCTGGGTGCGTTGCGGGTCGAGCTGTTGCCGACCGGCGTGCTGCCGGGCGCCGCCGCCCTGTTCTGCGAGGCGGGTGAGCGGCGCGTGCTGTACGCCGGCTGCGCGCGCCTGGGCCCGCCGGCGCACGGCGCGTCCGCCGGCGAGGTGCGCGCCGCCGACGCGGTCTGCATCGACGCCAGCTACGGACATCCGCGCTTTCGCTTCCTGCCGCGCCACGAGGCCGAGGCGCGCGTGCAGGCGTTCGTTGACGGGGCGCGGGCCGCCGGCCGGGCGGCCGTGGTGCTGTGCGCGCCGCTGGGACCGGCGCAAGAGCTGGCGGCGGCGCTCGGCGGGCAAGGCTGGCAGCTGCGCGGGCATCGCTCGATCGTCGAGGGCGCGGCGGCCTACCGGCGCGCCGGCGTGCCGGTGCCGGCCGTGGCCCGCTTCGCCGGCAAGCTGGCCCCCGGCGAGGTGCTGTTGTGGCCGGCCAGCGAGCGCGACGCCGGCTCGCTGCGCCGCCTGCCCGATGCGTCCTTGGCCTGGGTGTCGGGCAGCGCCGCCGACCCGGACGCCGTGGCGGAGCTGCGGGTCGACGCGGCCATTCCGTACGCGGCGGCGCCCGACTTCGAGGGGCTGCTGACCTACGTGGCGGCGACGGGCGCCCGCGAGGTGGCGGTGAAGAACGGCTACGCCGAGGATCTGGCGGCCGTGCTGCGCGCGCGGGGCCTGGACGCCTACGTCATCGGACCGCCGCGCCAGATCGATCTGTTCGCGGCCGCCGAGTGAGCACCGTCAGCGGGCGCCGAGCGCCACCTGGCGCACGTCCGACCAGACGGCGGCGGTGCCTTCCTGGACGCCCAGGCCCCAGCGTCCGTTCGCCGGCTTGTCCAGAGGCAGACGCGCCACCAGCCGCCCGTCCAGCTCGACGGTGACGATCTCGCCCGCGTGGGCGATGCGAAACGCGAACGGCTTGCCGACGGCGATTCCGGGGACGGGAAGGTGGCGACGGTCGATCCAGGCGCCGCGGCCGCGATCGAACAGCCAGAACCAGACCCCGTCGTCGGCCGTGAACGACACCTGCAGGAACTGCGCGTCGTCCAGCTCCAGAAAGACGTTCATCTGATGACCGAAGTTGGGCAGCATCAACGCCCGGCCGCTGATCGCGAACGACGCGCTGGGGACCCGATCCAGCGACCAGGCGGCGGCGCGGCGGCCCATGCGCAGGCTCTGCGGAAACGCGATCTGCACCCAGTCACGCCCCTGCGCGTCCAGGGACCGCGTCTCCTCGCTCCAGTGAGGTTTCAGCGCCATCAGGGCGCGCTGAAACGCGGCGTCCATCAGCTGCAGCCCGTCCCGTCCGAACAGCGCCAGCGCCCGCTCCGCCAGTCGGCTGGCGACGACACGCTTCACACCCCCGCCTCGTGCCAGCGCGGCCGCCGTGGCAGGCGCCATGGGCGCGTCGGGATCGGGCAAGGCCAGCAGCTCGCCCGCCAGCGCGCGCGTCGTCGCGGCGAAGGGGGGCGTCATCAACGTCTCGAACATCAGCCAGGCGGCGCCGAAGAACTCGTTCTGGGTCAGCCCGCCCGACAGGTCGCGCGCAAGGATCTCGCTGGGCAGCGGCAGGTGCGTGTTGCGCGGCGCCGCCCGGCTGGCCGCGGCGTCCGTCCAGTAGGCGACGGCCTCGATGGTGTTGTCGGGGGTGGGCGCCGGCAGCCGCCGCTGCAGCTGCTGCAGATCGTGGACGTTGCTGGACCACAGCGGATCGGACATCGGATCGATCATCGCGCCCGCCGCCCGCAGCGTGCGCAAGGCCACCCACTTGCCCAGGCCCGCGGCGAACCAGGCCGGCTGCAGCGTCCATCCGGGGGCGCGCGCGGCCCGCAGCAGCTGGGCGGCCTGGAAGGCGATCAGCGACTTCGTCAGCAACGGCACGCCCAGCGCCGCCAGCACCTCGTCCGACAGCAGCGGTTGCACCAGGATGTGCGACTGCAACCGCTCGCCGACGAAGAAGTTCAGGTTGTCGTGGTTCGTCCGGTGCGTCAGCGCCTCGGCGGCGCGATCGAAGTCCTGCACCGTGCGGTACAGGTGGATCTCCAGCGGGTGGGCCGGCGGCGCGGGGGCGGCGCCCCACATCTCGCCGGCGACCTGCTCCGCTGTCTCGGCCAGTTGCAGCGCCATGCGCGCCACGCGCGCGTCGGGAAAGTGGCAGACCACCCGGAACGTGGCGCCCGTCGCCGTGGCCAGGCCGGGCGGGTCGGGCGGCGGCGTGGGGTGGGTGGGGTGGGCCCGGCGGGCGGCGCAGCCGAAGGTCGTGGCGATCGCCATCACCAGCAACGCCGCGGGCACGACCGCAACCGGGGAGCGCACCGATAAAGAGTAACGCGCCGGGGCCGGCGCGGGCGGTCCGATCGTCGAGGGAACGTTCCCTTTGCAACCGGCTGATCGCCTTCGCTTTTGCAAGAAAAGGAGCTAGATTCAGACGCCGTGTTCAACCTGGGAATGGGCGAAATCACCGTCATCCTCTTGTTGGCGCTGATCTTCATCGGCCCCAAGAAGCTGCCGGAGCTCGCCTCGGGCCTGGGCAAGCTGATCCGCGAAGTGCGCAAGACGACCTCGGACGTGAAGAACGAGATCCAGCTGGACGACGCCATCCGCAAGCCGTTCGAAGAGCTGCGCGAGGCGGTCACCCTGCACCCCGAGGAGCTGAAACGGCGCGACCGCATCCGCCGTGACCTGGAGGCCGCGCAGAAGGCGGTGGCCGAGGCGGCGGCGAAGATAGAGGCCAAGCCCGAGGCAAAGTCCGAGGCGGCGCCGCAGGGATCGGAGCAGCCCACCGACACCGCAGCGACGCCGGCCCTGACGGGCGCCGAGACCACCACGCCCGTGACCGCGAACGGCGCCCCGGTCCCTGCGCCTGCCGTGGGCAGCGGCCCCCTGACGAAGCACTCGGTGCTGCCGGCGCCGACCGCCGCGCCCATCGGCACGATCGCGCGCGACACCTCGGCGCGGATCGCCGCCGCGGGCCACGTGCCGCCCCCGCCGCCCTCCCTGACCTCGCCGGTGCCGCCGCCGCTGCCCGGCGGCAAGCCGGCCGCGCAAGAAGACTTCGGCAGCATGCTGCGGCGTCTGTCCGAATCGCACCGCAACACGGCTCGCAACATGACGGTGGTGGCTACGCCGCTGGCCGAGGGCGCCGCCGATCGCAGTAACACCACCCAGTCGCTGTCCGAGGCGGATCTGGCGGCCATCGCCGTGGCGCCAGCGTCCGCGCCGCCGCCCCCGCCGCGCCTCACCCGCACGGGGCGGACGGCGCCCCCGCCCATGCCGGGGCTGACCGAAGCGGCGAAGCCGCTGAGCGCGCCCGAAGAGAAGAAACCGGACCCGGCGACCTGAGCGCCGCGGCGGGGCCGGGACGCCCGCAAGCCTTCGTTCTCGCCATTCGCAGCCTTTGCGCAAGGACCCCCGCATTGTCAACCAACGACGAAAACGCTCCCCCCGCTTCTCCGTCGTCCCCTCCGGCCCTGGACGCCGCCTCGGTCGATCCGACGGCGGCCGAGGTGGATGAGACGCGCATGTCGTTCCTCGAGCACCTGTCCGAGCTGCGCTCGCGACTGCGCAACGGCGCCATCGTGTTCCTGGTCGCGGTGTTCGTCTCCTTCTACTTCGTGAAGAAGTACTTCGAGATCCTGATCCGCCCGGCGCGCCAGGCGTGGGAGATCGCGCTCGGCGGCAAGCCGGTGGTGATTCACTTCCTCAGTCCCACCGAGCCGTTCTGGGTCTACACGAAGATCGCCATCATCGGCGCGCTGCTGTTCGCCAGCCCCGTGATCCTGTGGGAAGTGTGGAAGTTCGTCGCCCCGGGCCTGTACAAGAAAGAACGCCGCATGGTCATGACCATCACCGGCGCGACCGGGATGTGCTTCATCGGCGGCGCCTTGTTCGGCTACTTCGTGCTGTGCACACCGGCGCTGTCCTACATGTTCTCTTTCGCTGAAAAGTTCGCCGGCTTCGAGATCCAGCCCACCATCACGATGGAGGAGCTGGTCGGGTTCATGCTGGCCATGCTGCTGGGCACGGGCGTCGCGTTCGAGCTGCCCGTGGTGCTGGCGGTGCTGGGGTGGATCGGCCTGGTGAACTCGAAGATGCTGTGGAAGTTCGACAAGTACGCGCTGATCCTGTCGGCGGTGGTGGGCGGCGTGCTGACGCCGGGCCCCGACGTGCTGTCGCAAGTGCTGATGGCCGGTCCCCTGTTCGCGCTGTACAACCTGTCGATCCTGGTGGTCTGGCTGATCGAACGCGGCCGCAAGCGCGCCCTGGATGATCTGGAGAAGGGCGACTCGGACGGCACGGGGTCGTCGACCAGCCTGGTGCCGACGGGCGGGCAGTAAACCGACCATCGCCGACCGTTTGCCTCCTGCGTCGCGTGGCAAGCTGCCGGCGGGCCCCGATGACACCCGAACGGACGATAGTCGCCCCGGCAAAGCACCTTCCCCCGTTGTCGACCGACCGGCTGCTGTTGCGGCCGTGGCGGTCGGATGACATCGCCGCCTTCGCGGCCCTGAACGGCGATCCGCGGGTGATGGCACACTTTCCCGCGACGCTCGGTCAGGACGAGAGCGACGCGGCCGCCGCCCGCAACGCTGCCCACGTGGCGCGCCACGGTTTCGGTCTGTGGGCGATCGAAGTGCCCGGCGTGGCGCCGTTCATCGGGACCGCCGGCCTGATGATCCCAGAATTCGCGCCGCCCTTTGGGGCCGCCGATCCGTGCGTCGAGATCGGCTGGCGGCTGGCCCATCCATTCTGGAACCACGGTTATGCCACCGAGGCGGCGCGTGCCGCGCTGACGTTCGGCTTCGACCACCTGGGCCTGCCCGAGATCGTGTCCTTCACCACCCCCGACAACGTCCGTTCGTGGCGCGTGATGGAGCGGCTGGGCATGGCGCGCGATCCCGCCGAGGACTTCGATCACCCGCTGTTGCCCGTCGGCCATCCCCTGCGGCGCCACGTGCTGTATCGTCTTCGCGCGGCGGCTCGCTGATTCAACCAGTGGTGGAGGGATCGCGTCCTCGCGCGCGAAATGATGGAAAAAATTTGACGGCCATCGCGGTGAGTTCCACATTGTGACAAGGCACGATCGGACCACTCTCAACCGCGAGTTCTTCAAAATGGCTGACATGACCGCAAAACCGAAATCTGCGACCGGCGCCATCGTCCGCCGGCGGCGTGCGGCCGTGGCGGCATTTCGCCGGGACCGCCGGCTCGAGGACACGCGCGCCGTGCCGGCGTGGGGCCGGATCGTCCTGCGTTCCGCGTCGACCACGCTGCGCTGACCTGCCGTGTTCCGGCTGATCAAATTGCTGCTGGGCCTGGCCGCTCTGGCCGGCTTCGTGTGGTTTGGCGCCAACATCCCGCTGGGCTCACGCACGCTGTTCCAGCACCTGCAGGCCATCGGCCGCACCCGCGAGACCAAGGACCTGCTGGACGGAACGCGCGAGAGCGCCAAGCCGCTCATGGATTCGGTGCGCCGCAGGGCCCAGCAGGCGCTGAGCGAGAAGGTCCTGCCTCCTGACGGCGGCGCGCCGCCGGCCGAGGAGGTCTCGGACAGCGATCGCCAGGAGCTGAAGAAGGTCCTGGGCGGCGACAGCGCCAGGCACGCGGAGGCGGCCGAGCACCCCCGCGACCGGCCCGCCCACGGCGCCCATCCGGCCCGGTGACTGAGGGCCGAGGGCCTGCGTCCGCTATGATGCGGTCGCGGATGTTCAACCGGCTTCTCATGCGGCTGTTGTGGCCCGCTGGCCTGCTGCTGGCGGCCAGCGCCCCCGCGGCCGCCGAGCCCCCCTTCTGGACCACGCTGCCCCGGCCGGCGCATCGGCCCCCCGCGCCGCTCGCCGATCTGGCGGACCGTGCGCGCCCGGCCGTCGTGCACGTGCGCGGCACGTCGCCACCCGAGGACGACGCGCATGGCGAGTCAGAGCACGTGTCGATCGGCACTGGCTTCATCATCAACAGGGACGGCTACATCGTCACCAACGACCACGTGGTCCACAACGTGACGAACCTGCGGGTGCGGCTGCACGACGGACGCGAGCTGCGCGCCTGCGTGCTGGGCACCGACGCGCCCACCGACATCGCCCTGCTGAAGATCGACACACCCGAGAAGCTGCCGTTCCTGCCGCTCGGTGACTCGGACGCCGTGCGCGTGGGCGAGCCGGTGGTCGCCATCGGCAACCCCTTCGGCTTCAACAACAGCGTCACCGCCGGCATCGTGTCGGCGAAGGAGCGGGTGGTCGAGCGCAGCGCGCTTGGCTCGTCGGAGCATGGCGGGGCGGGCGATTCGTATTCGTTCTTCATCCAGACGGACGCCTCCATCAACCTGGGGAACTCGGGCGGACCGCTGCTGGATCAGCTGGGCGAGGTGGTGGGCGTCAGCGCGGCGTTCTGGGCCGGCCACCCCATGCAGCCGGCGCAGGGCATCGGCTTCGCCATCCCCATCAACATGGCGAAGTCCCTGCTGCCGCGCCTGCGCGACCACGGGGCGGCGCCGCGCGCGTACTTCGGCGTGGACGCCCAACCGCTGGAGGCGTCGCTGGTGGCGGCGCTGAACCTGCCGTCGTCGCGCGGGGCGCTGCTGGCCAGCGTCGAGAAGGACTCGCCCGCCGAGGCCGCCGGGCTGCAGCCGGGCGATGTGGTGGTGGCGTGGGACCGCATCCCCATCGCCACCAGCGAGGATCTGAAGATCCACGCCCAGCTGACCGTGCCCGGGACGCGCGTGCGCGTCGGCGTGATGCGCGACGGTCGGCGCCTGGATCGCGAGGTGGCCCTGCGGGCGGCGCTGAACCAGCACGCGCCAGCCATCCACCCCTCGAGCTGCGCGCTGGCGGGCGACGGCACGGTGGCGCGTCTGGAAGAGATCGCCGTCGCCGATCTTCCGCCCGAGCGCGCCACCCGGCTGCCCGGCGGCGGCGTCGCCATCTCGGCCGTCGACAGCGACAGCGCCGTCGCCGAGGCGGGCCTGCGCGTGGGGGACATCCTGCTACGCATCGGGAAGACGCCGATCCACCACTCGCGCGACGTGGTGGCCGCCATCCGCGCCCAGCCCGGCGAAGTGATCCCGGTTCTGGTACGACGCTCCGGCTACGACTTCTGGGCCGCGCTCCGCAGGCGGTGAGCAGGGCGCCGCGACGTCGACTTCGGGCCGCGGGACCGTCCCGCACACCGCACGCGTAAGAACCGAGCGAGGCCCAACAATCATGGTTGCCCTCGCCGCGCGCAGCGGGAGAAGGTAACGGCGGGTAAGGTGAGGGTCCGCGATCCGGTGGCAGCGTCTCGATCCGAGGCGTGTTCCACGGGAGATCGGCTTGCCCTCACCTTTCATGAGATCGAGCATCACGGACCCGCGTCCGGTCCGTCACCTCGCCCCGCGAAGCGGGGAGAGGTCGGCGCGGCAGCGCCGGGAGAGGGGCGCGGCGTCACGGTGGATCGCGGACCCCTCTCCCTTACCCTCTCCCCGCTTCGCGGGGCGAGGGCAAACAGTTGGCTCAGGCGGAACTTCGTGGCTCGTTCGTGCGTCGTTCGTGCGCGTTCGTGGCTCGTTCGTGGCTCGTTCGTGGCTCGTTCGTGGCTCGTTCGTGGCTCGTTTGTGGTGGGGTGCGGGTAGAGGGCCGACGGTGTCTCTCTGCGTGCGAGGAGGAACGGTTGGCTTTGTTCGTCGAGGCGGCTGCATGGTCGGCTTCATTGACGACCCAGGCCGCGGGGCCGTCGCTGCGTTAACATGCTCGCGTGCGGAATTCGTCTCCCGCTCGCGGTCCCCGCACGTTGCAGGCGGCCGATGTGTTCGTCGGCTTCTTCTGTCTGTACGTCCTCACGGCCAGCCGGACGGCGCCGTTCGGCGACGCCACCCCGATGTGGGAGTCGGCGGGGAACCTGGTGCAGCACGGCTCTTTCGCCATCGCCCATCCCTGGCCGGTGAACGCCCCGACCGGCCGGGGCGGCCTGTACTACCCCGTCGCCGCCTTGCTGGCTTGCCTGGTCCACGTGCCCGGGGCCTTGCTGCAGTCCCTGATCGAGCGCATGGCTTCCGTCGACGCCCGATCCGTCGTTCCGTTGACGTCGCAGTTCGGGCCGCTGGTGCTGGGCGCGCTGGTGCCGGCGCAGTTCTTCCGCATGGCGCAGCGCCTCGGCTACGACCGGCGGCAGGTGGCGGTGATGACGCTGCTGCTGGGGACCGGCACGTCGCTGCTGGTCTACGCGCACCGGCCGTACTCCGAGATCGTCCAGGCCGCCTGCTTCGTCTTCTTCTTCGATGCGCTGCTGCGCGCGGAAGGTGATCCCGACCGCCGCGCCCTGTGGCGGCTGGGCCTGGCCGCTGGGCTGTTGATCAACTCGAAGAACGTCTACTTCGCCTGTTTCCCGGGCGCCTGCGCGCTGCTGATTCTGCGGTGGCGCGCCCAGCCCGGCTTCTTGTCCCGCGCCCTGGTCTGGGCCGGCGCCGGCTTCCTGCCCGGCTTGCTGGCGTTCGTCGCCTACAACTTCGTGCGCTGGGGCTCGCCGTTCGCCAGCGGCTACGGCGGCGCGGTCACGGCGGGCTTCTGGCGCGAGAACATCCTGGTCGGCCTCTGGGGTCAGTTCCTGTCGCCGGGCAAGAGCGTGTTTCTGTATGCGCCGCCGCTGTTGCTGGCGCTGTTCGGCGTGCGGCGGTTCGTCGCCCGCCGCCCCGTCGTGGCCGCCGCCGCAGCGCTGACCGTCGCCCCCATCGTGCTGATCTACGCCCGCTACATCTTCTGGTCCGGTGACTGGGCCTGGGGTCCGCGCTACCTGCTGTTCGCGCTGCCGGTGCTGCTGTTGCCGCTCGCCGAGCTGTCCCCGGCGCAGCTCTCCGGCGCGGCCACGCCCGCGCGCCGCCGCGCCGGGCGGGTGGCGCTGGTGGCCGCCGGCGCTGCCGGCCTGTTCGTCCAGCTGCTCGGCACGGCCTACGACTGGAGCGACTTCACGAAGATCTCGATGGACGCCCAGCACGCCTGGCTGGGCCGCCCCGACCTCGCCGGAACACCGATCGCGCCGGCGCCGTGCTTCTCCTGCTTCGAGCACCTGTACCCCATCCAGTGGCTGCCGCCCATGCAGCCCATCCGAGGCCAGTGGTGGCTGCTGACCCACAAGCTGGCGGGCGACGACTGGCGCGCCGCCGAGGCCGACGCGCCGTGGAAGAGCTACACGTCGCTGACCCTGGACATCCGCGACGCGTACGACGCGGCGGCGCTGGACTGGTGGCTGGCGACGCCCACCAGCCACGGCCGCTGGCCCATGCTGCTGGTGGCGGCGCTGCTGATCCTGGCGATCCCGATCCGCCCGTGGCTGGCCGATCTTCGCGCGTCGTCGTGAACCGGCTGCTCAGCCAGCCCGAACCCCCGCGGCCAGCTCGAACGAGCGGCAGCGCGCGGCGTGGTCGTAGATCTGCGAGGTGAGGATCAGCTCGTCGGCGCCGGTGCGCTCGATCAGGGTGGTCAGGCGCGCCCGCACCGTCGCCGGCGAGCCGATCGCCGCGCACGCCAGCACGTCGTCCAGCATGCCCGCCTGCTGCGGCGTCAGGCGCGCGGCGTAGCCCTCGACGGGCGGCGGCAGCGGCGTGGGGCGCCCGCTGCGCAGGTTCACGAATGCCTGCTGCAGCGACGTCAGCAGGTGCTGGGCCTCGGCGTCGGTCTCGGCGGCCACCACGTTCACGCCCAGCATCAGGTGTGGCCGCTGCAGGCGCGCCGACGGCCGGAAGCTGCGGCGGTAGACGTCGATCGCCTCGACCAGCAGCGCGGGCGCGAAGTGCGACGCGAACGCGTAGGGCAGGCCCAGCACGCCGGCCAGCTGCGCGCCGAACAGGCTCGAGCCCAGGATCCACACCTCGATGGGGGCGCCGCCGCCCGGCACGGCCCGCACGCGGCGCCCGCTCTGGTCGGCGTCGAAGTAGCCCAGCAGCTCTTGCACGTCCTCGGGGAACGCGTCGACGTCCCCCGTCAGGGTCCGGCGCAGGGCGTGCGCTGTCAGCGGGTCGGTCCCCGGCGCGCGCCCCAGCCCCAGGTCGATGCGCCCCGGGTGAAGCGCGTCCAGCGTGCCGAACTGCTCGGCGATGATCAGCGGGGCGTGGTTCGGCAGCATGATGCCGCCCGCGCCCACGCGGATGGTCTTCGTCGCCGCCGCGACATGGCCGATCACCAGCGCCGTGGCCGCGCTGGCGATGCCGGGCATGTT
>Ga0207652_10000351_pt1 | contig 47656 bp, 42 predicted proteins | sample KBSC63BmetaG_FD_184334 | JGI IMG/M metagenome (GOLD analysis project Ga0207652, IMG submission 184334) | Corn rhizosphere microbial communities from Kellogg Biological Station, Michigan, USA - KBS C6-3B metaG (SPAdes) (version 2) | ecosystem: Host-associated > Plants > Roots > Rhizosphere ... | reverse complement strand
GGGTTGACGCCCTGGTGCGGGTCCTTGCCGGTCAGCTCCTTGACCCGCTCGCGCACCGCCGGCATCCGGGTCATGCCGCCGACGAGGACGACGTGGTCGACCGACTCACCGGCGTCGTCGAGCGCCCGTTTGACCGGGCCGACGACCCGCTCCAGCAGGTCCGCCGTCAACTCGTTCAGCTTCGAGCGCGAGAGCTTCATGTCGAGGTGCTTGGGCTGGCCCTCGACCGCGGTGATGAAGGGCAGGTTGATCTGCGTCTCCTGCGCCGAGGAGAGCTCGATCTTGGCCTTCTCCGCCGCCTCGTAGAGGCGTTGCAGCGAGTTCTTGTCGGCGGCGAGGTCGACGCCCTGGTCGCGTTTGAACTCGGCCACCAGCCACTCGACGATCGCCTTGTCCCAGTTGTCGCCGCCGAGGTGGTTGTCGCCGGCGGTCGCCTTCACTTCGAAGACGCCCTCGCCGATGTCGAGAACCGAGACGTCGAAGGTGCCGCCACCGAGGTCGAAGACGAGGATCGTGTGGTCCGCCGTCTCCTTGTCGAGCCCATAGGCGAGCGAGGCGGCGGTCGGCTCGTTGATGATCCGCTTGACCTCGAGGCCGGCGATTTTGCCGGCGTCCTTGGTCGCCTGGCGCTGGTCGTCGTTGAAGTAGGCGGGGACCGTGATCACAGCGCTGTCGACCGTCTCGCCGAGCTTCGCTTCGGCGTCGGCCTTCAGCTTCTGCAGGATCATCGCGCTGATCTCGGGCGGGCTGTACTGCTTGCCGCGCACGTCGACGCGGACGTCCCCGTTGGGGCCGGCCTCGACCTTGTAGGGGACGATCGTCTCCTCCTCTTTGACTTCGGCCTCCTTGCGGCCCATGAAGCGCTTGATCGAGAAGATCGTGTTCTCGGGGTTCATCACCGCCTGGCGCTTGGCGACGGTGCCGACGAGGCGGTCGCCGGACTCGCTGAAGGCGACCACGGATGGCGTCGTGCGCCCGCCCTCGGAGTTCTCCAGTACGGTCGGCTCGCCGCCCTCCAGCACGGCAACGCAGGAATTGGTCGTGCCCAGATCGATCCCGATCGTCTTACCCACTATTAACTACCTCCAACTCTAGTTCGTTCTGCCTAAGAAATCTAAGCGGCAGTATGGCAGATTTCTAAAACGATTCCAAGTTCCCGCTGATTCCAAGTTCCCGCTTATAGTGGGTTTGCAGTTGGTAAAGCCGGGCACCAGGCGAGAGCGGGCGCCCGGCGGGGAGGCGCCTCGACGAATCGACTGCCGGCAAGCGGCGGTTGCCAACGAAGAGGAGCCAACGTGAATCGACCTCATGCACCAACCCGTCCGCGGTTGACGGCCTTTGCCCTCGCGGCAATTCTGAGCTTCGTCTTGCTGCCGACGATGGCATTCGCGCACTCGGGCAATTCAAGCAACCACCATGGAAACGGTTACTCACAGCACGGTGACCGGCTCCATGGTCACCACAGGAACGGCCACCCCGGTGCCATCCACGGCAGGGGCAACGAAGTCCGGGTGATGACCCGCAACCTTTACCTCGGTGCCGACCTGGCGCCGGCGATTGGCGCACCCAGCCTCGAAGCCTTTGTCGCCGCCAACGGCAAAATCCTGCGCGAAGTCACCGCCAACAGCTTCCCAACCCGGGCTAAGGGCCTGGCGGCCGAGATCCTCTCGCAGCGACCCGACCTGGTCGGCTTGCAGGAGGTCGCCCTCTGGCGCACCGGCCCGCCCAGCCTGGCCCCGGTCCTCAGCGGTGAACCGACCGCGACCACGGTTCGCTACGACTACCTGAAAGAACTGCTCGCCCAGCTCAACAAAGGCAGAGGCGCGCCGCTCTACAGCGTTGTGGTCAGCCAAAACGAGTTCGACCTCGAGGCCCCCGCCGACGAGAACGGCGTCGCCGGCGACGGCCCGCCGCCAATCGAAAACGCGGAGATCAACGGCCGGCTGACGATGCGCGACGTGATCCTCGAGCGCAACGACTCCGGCGTGCAGACCTGGAACCCGCAGTCGGGCAACTTCAAAGCTCTGCTGGCCGTGCCGATCCTGGGCCAGCCGCTGACGATCAAGCGCGGCTGGACTGCCACCGACGCCAAGGTTCGCGGCAGCCACCCGTTCCGCTTCGTCAATACGCACCTGGAGGCGTTCGATCCGCCCCAGTTGGTGCCGAGCATTCGTGCCCAGCAGGCGGCCGAGCTCGTCGCCCCCGGCGGTCCGGCCACCAGCTCGCTCCCGGTCGTGCTGGTCGGCGACCTCAACTCCGACGACGACACGGTTGAACCCGGCGACCAGCAGGCCTACCGGACCCTGCTCGAAGCCGGCATGGTCGAGCGCAGCACCAACACCCCGCTCGGCTGCTGCCTCAACTCGAGCCTGCTGGCCGAAGGGGCGGGCGGCAGCGTGTCCGACTTCGATCATCAGGTCGATCACGTGATGACCCGCAACCCGACAGAGGTCGGTCTGAAGGAATCGACCGTGACCGGGCTGTTGCCGGTCAACGGCTTCTGGGACTCAGACCACGCCGGGCTCTTCAGCGCCCTGCTCTTCGCCCACTAGCCAGTGGACGACACATCGCCGGCGGGGCTCAGCCCTCGCCGGCGGTGTGAGCGACGAATTCGGCGACTTCTTTGGCCTGCTCTTTGTTGAGAATGCCGGGCGGCATCCGCCCCGGCGTGGTGCTGCTGTCGACGCCGTGTTCCACCGCGTTGAGCACGCGGCCCTCCGTCGCTTTGATCGTCGAAGCGGCGCTGGGGCCTTCGGGCGGCCCATTTTCCGCCAGCAGTTCGTCGAGGTCCGGCGCGTAATTGCCGTCAGTGCCGGCGGCGTAGAGCGTGTGGCAGGTGCCGCAGTTGGTCTGGAAGAGGCTCTGGCCGCCCTTCAGGTTCGCGGGAACATCCTGGGCGCCGCGCGCCGCGTCGCCGTCATTGCGGAAGGCGAGCCAGGGGATCAAGACCGCCAGGACGACGACCACGAGCCCGAAGACGATGAAGGTTTTCTTCGTCATTTGCGCCCGGCACGGTACCAGGGACACATTCGCCGTAGCTCGCACTCCCCGCAGCGCGGTTTCGGCCGGCAGACCTCCCGCCCGTGGCGGATCAGGTTCATGTGCAGCTCGTACGCGTCCTCGGGGTCGACGACGGCCTGCATCTCGTCGTGGGCGCGTTCGAACGAGGCGCTCTCGGGAAAGAAGCCGAGTCGCCCGCCGACTCGGTGCACGTGAACGTCGACCGGGATCTCGGGGATGCCCCACGAGAACATCAGCACGCAGGCAGCCGTTTTGCGCCCAACTCCCGGCAGCGAGTCCAGGTAATCCATCGACTCGGCCGCCGGCGCCGTCTTCGTCCAGTCGAGGCTGGGCTGCTCGCCGAGTTGCTCGAGGATTGCCTGGATCCGCGGTGCCTTCTGCTTGCCCAGACCGCCGGGCCTGATCGCCTCCTCGACCTCGCCGACCGGAGCTTCGCGCACTTCCTCCCACTCCGGGAAGCGCTCGCGCAGAGCAGCGAAGGCGCGGTCGCGGTTGCGATCGTTGGTGTGCTGGGAGAGCACCGTCTTGATCAACTCGGCGATCGGCTGCCCGTGCGGCTCGTTGACCGGCTGCCCGTACATCTCGCGTAGCCGGTCGCGGATCGCGCGCACGCGGCGCTTGGTTGGGCGTTTCCAGAGCATTGGGGGGACCCTAGTGAGGGACGAGGGGGACGGCGATCGCGATCGCCGTCCCCGGCTGCGGACGCTCCGGCGGGCCCGATCCGGCCGGCTTTCGACCACTTGATGCCGGAACACTCGGCGTTCCTCGAGCGCTGCACGACGAGCTCGGAGTCGACCAGCGCAAACTGGTCGTCCACGACTGGGGCGGATCCTCATCACCCGCTTCCACAGCCAACCCCGTTAACCGGCGAATTACAATTTGCCGTCCCGTGTCTCGTGCTCTCGCCCGCATCGGAACCAAGCTGCCCCAGGGGTGGGGCGACGCCGGGCGCCAGATCGGCATCCTGGTCCTGGTCGACGTCGCCTACGAGCTCGTCCGCGGCATCGCCGACGGGCAGCGCTCCGACGCGATCGCGCACGGCCAGCAGGTGATCGATTTCGAGCGCTCTGCCCATCTCCTCTTCGAGCCCAGCGTGCAGGCCTTCTTCCTGCCCGCGCACTGGGTGATCGACCTCGCCAACCAGCTCTACCTCAACGCCCAGTTCTCGATCGCGCTGGGCTTCCTGATCTGGCTTTACCTCTTCCGCAACGAGTCCTACTACTTCGTGCGCAACATGTTCGTCGTAGCGATGGGCTTCGCCCTGATCGGCTACACGCTCTTCCCAACCGCGCCGCCGCGGATGTTCCCTCACGACGGCTTCGTCGACACGATCGTCGACTTCTCCAACGTCAACCACGACTCCTCGCTGGCCAAAGTCTTCATCAACCCCTACGCCGCGGTTCCAAGCATGCACTGCGCCTTCGCCGCGATGATCGGCATCAGCGGGGCGCGCGTCTGCCGCCACTGGTGGTCGAGGGCGTGGTGGGCGTTCTGGCCGCTGCTGATTGGCTGGGTCGTGATCGTCACAGGCAACCATTACTGGGTCGACGTCGCGCTCGGTTGGATGGTCGCCGGCGCCTCCGCCCTGGTCGCCCAGCGCCTGCTCGCCCGAGCTCGCCCCCACGCGTGGTCCTGGGCTCGCTCTGCCCAGCAGCGAGAGGCAGAGGCTTAAGGAGCGGCCCGGCAGGGGTGGAGCGTCTTGCACTTTTTCGTCGTGAGCTAGAGGCGCTAGCTTGACCACGCTCCACCGAAAAAGTTAAGCGGAACCCCTGCCGGGCCGCTCCTTGATCGTCTAGCCTCACGCCAATGGAGTCTTCGGCGCCCCCCAGGGCCCCCGGCCCTCGTCGCAACGGTCGCCAGGCGCGCAATGGCCAGGAGTTGCGCGCCTATGCCCGCGATCGCCTGATCGAGTCGCGCCTGACGCCGAACGCGATCTCGATCGCCGGGCTGATCGGCAACCTGATCGCCGCCGGTTTGGTGACCCAGCGCTACTTCACCCTCGCCGGCATCGCCTTCATCGCCGGCTCGGTGATGGACACGCTTGACGGGCGCTACTCGCGCATGTCGGGCAAGGGCTCGCTCTTCGGCGCTTTCCTCGACTCGACCCTGGACCGGATCGAGGAGGGGATCGTGCTCGCCGCCGTGGCCGGCTACTTCGCCGCCAACGGCCAGGATTTCGCCGCCGCGATGTGCGTCGTCGCCGTGCTCGGCTCGCTGATGGTCTCCTACACGCGCGCCCGCGCCGAGGCGCTGGGGGTCGAGTGCAAGGTCGGGTTGGCCACGCGTCCCGTGCGGGTAGTCATACTCTCTATCGGCTTGGTCTTCGCCAAGGGCGCTGGGATTGGCGATTTCGAGCTGCTGGCGCCCTCGGTCTACGTGATCGCGGCGCTGACCATCATCACCACGATCCAGCGTGTATGGCACGTCCGAAACCAGCTTTCAAACGAGGGGTCGGACCCAACAGATCTGTAACCAGTCGCGGCCCCGGGTGTCCCTTGCCACCTAGCCCGATCGAGGAAGGACTTCGAATTACATGAGCGACAGCAACGGAGCAAATGGCAGCAACGGCGCCGGCCGTACGGACGAGAAGGTCCGCGTAGCGATCGTCGGCACCGGCAACTGCGCCAACAGCTTCATCCAGGGCGTCCAGTACTACAAGGACGCCGACCCCTCCGAGGAAGTGCCCGGCCTGATGCACGTCGACCTGGGCGGCTACCACGTCGGCGACGTCGAGTTCGTCGCCGCCTTCGACATCGACTCCGAGAAGGTCGGCAAGGACCTCTCCGAGGCGATCTGGTCCGGCCAGAACAACACCATCAAGTTCGCCGAGGTGCCAAACCTCGGCGTCAAGGTCGAGCGCGGCATGACCCTCGACGGACTCGGCAAGTATCTGAAGGAGAAGATCACCAAGGCGCCGGGGGAAACCGCTGACGTCGTCGGCATCCTCAAGGAGACCAAGGCGGACGTGCTGGTCTGCTACCTGCCGGTCGGGTCCGAGGACGCGACCAAGTGGTATGTCGAGCAGGCACTCAAGGCCGGCGTCGGCTTCGTCAACTGCCTGCCGGTTTTCATCGCCCGCGAGGACTACTGGGACAAGCGCTTCAAAGAGGCCGGTTTGCCGATCATCGGCGACGACATCAAGTCCCAGGTCGGGGCGACGATCGTCCATCGCCAGCTCGCCCGCCTCTTCCATGACCGCGGTGTCCGCGTCGAGCGCACCTCCCAGCTCAACGTCGGCGGCAACATGGACTTCTACAACATGCTCGAGCGCGAGCGGCTCGACTCGAAGAAGATCTCCAAGACCAACGCCGTCACCTCGATCATGGGCCACGATCTGCCCGCCTCCGACGTTCACGTCGGGCCCTCCGACTACGTCGCCTGGCTGACCGACCGCAAGTGGGCGCACATTCGGCTCGAGGGCAAGGCCTTCGGCGACGTGCCGCTCAACGTCGAGCTCAAGCTCGAGGTCTGGGACTCACCCAACTCGGCCGGTGTCGTGATCGACGCGGTGCGGCTGATCAAGCTGGCGCTCAACAACGGCATCGCCGGCCAGCTCGACGGGCCCTCCAGCTACCTGATGAAGTCACCGCACTCGCAGCGTCCCGACGACGAAGCGCGGGAGCAGACCGAGGAGTTCATCGCCGCCAACGCGCGCGGTGCGGGCGCGGTGCCCAAGCTCGAAAAGCCCGCAGAGGTCGAAGCCTGACGGGACGCCGGGGGTAGGTTGCCGGGAACTCCCGGCCGAAGGCCGGCCCGGAAACCTACCCCCGGCGTCCCCAGTCCTTCGATCCTGCCCGGATCGGTCTTATGCTGCGGCCAGTGTCCGAGAAGCTCTCGATAGTTCAGGTCACGCCGCATCGGCGGGGCACTGAAAACCCGGTCAACTTCTACATCGAGCGGGTCTCGGCGGAGCTGGAGCGGCGTGGTCACAGTGTGCGGGTCGCCGGGGTTGGCGATCAGGTCAAAAAGCTGCTGCGGGCGTCCACGGCGGACATCGTCCACGTCCACGACCCGTTCGCCCCGCGCGCTTCCTCGACCGCCTTGCGTCACTCCTCGACGCTCAACGTCGCCACCTTCCACGCGCCGCAGGAGCGGGTGATCTCGACCCAGGTGGCGCGGCCGCTGGTCGAGATCTTCTTCGGCCGACTCGATGCCCGCACGGTGGCCTCGGCGGCGACGGGGAGGCTGCTCGAGCGCTACTTTCCCGCTTCCTACGAGCTGGTGGCGCCCGGGGGCGGCGATCGCGAGTGGTCGCAGGTAGCCGATGAGCTCGAGGCGATCTACATGCGCCTGGTCGCGCGGCGCCACGATCCGAGCGGCAATGAGGAGGTGCGCCGGCGCATCGCCAAGCGGCCGCTGATCGAGGTCGATCTGCACATGCACACCGACCACTCGCCCGATTGCGCGACGCCGGTCGAGGTGCTGCTGGAGACGGCGCGCGACCGCGGCCTCGGCGCGATCGCGATCACCGACCACAACGAGGTCTCCGGCGCGCTCGAGGCGCGCCGCATCGCCGAGGGGATGGACGACATCAAGGTGATCGTCGCCGAGGAGGTGAAGACCGCCGAGCAGGGCGAGGTGATCGGCCTCTTCCTCGAGGAGAAGATCCCCAAGGGGATGACGATGGCGGAGACGATCGCCGCGATCCGCGCCCAGGGCGGCCTGGTCTACGTGCCGCACCCCTTCGATCGCTTCCACTCGGTGCCCGACTACGAGCACCTGCTCGACATGGTCGAGGAGATCGACGTGCTCGAGGTCTTCAACCCCCGCGTCGCCCTCACCGCCTTCAACGAGGAGGCCGAACGCTTCGCCCGCAAGTACCGGATCGTGCCGGGGGCGGGCTCCGACAGTCACGTTGCCCAAGGGTTGGGCAGCGTGCGGGTTCGGATCCACGACTTCGAAGGGCCCGGGGAGTTCCTCGAGGCGATGCGCGACGCCGACATCACCCGCAAGCACAAGAACCTCGTTTACGTGCAGACGTTGAAGCTGCTGCAGACGGCGGGGCGGCCGAAGGCGCCAAAACGCAGCGTCCCTGACGCCAAGCCGGTACGCGGCGGCCGTCCGCGCAAACGCCGTCCGGTGAGCAAGAGCTGATGCAGTCGGGGCGGGCGAGAGGAGCCGGGGCGGCCTCGTCAAAGAGAGCGTCCAGCCCCATGCCCACCACCGACGACGAGATCAAGGAGAAGTACCTCGAGCGCGCGATCCGCGAGCTCAACCAGCTGACCCACGATCTCCAGGCTTGTCCCCACTGCCCGCGCGGCAAGCTGATGCCGGTTCTCGGCTCCGGCCACCCGCAGGCCGACGTCTTCATGCTCAAGCACGCTCCCGCGGCGGCCGAGATCGAAGAGGGCGTCGCCTTCTACGGTCGCGCCGGCAACGCGCTGATGAAGAGCTTCAAGCGGCTTGGCATCGATCCCCTGGTCGTCTACGGAACCCTCTGCGTCAAGTGCCCGATAGCAGAGCCCGACCTCGCCGCCGAGCCCTGCATGCGCCGCGTGGTCGAGGAGATCGCGATCGTGCAGCCGAAGATCCTCGTCGTCATGGGCGAGCCCGCGCTGCGCGTGCTGAACAACCTCCAGGTGCCGCTCTCGCGCCCGATCGAGCTGCGCGAGGGCGAGATCCAGGCCTTCACCCCCACCGTCGATGCCCTCTACACGCCGGACATCGACGACTCGCTTGACGAAGAAGACGCCAAGGCCCGCTTCTGGCGCTCCTTCAAGATGCTTGGCGAGTGGTACGAGGATTTGCCGCCCTACTGAGGTGGGGTGGTCCCTCCTCGACGGCTCAGGGGGCAGCGGCCTCGGCTACGGCGACCATCGGATCGACCTTCGCGGAAGCTAGGCCGCGGATGACAATGGTGTCTAGAGCTGTGTAGGCGGCGAGTTGCTGCTGGGCGTTCGAGGCATCCGCGGCGGCTACGCCGACCGTTCCCTCGGGCTCGCCGAGGCGGTCGAAGTGGTTGCGGTAGCCGGCGTGGAGGTCGCGGTAGAAGGACTCCTCCTTGGCCAGGCGCTCGGCGGCGTCGGGGCCGACCGCCGTGCGGACGTAGCCGAAGACCGGTGGGGCTGGGCGGTCCGCTTCCCCGGCGCCGGCCTTGACCTTGGCGCGGGCGCCGGCGGCGAACTCGGGGGTCATCCAGTTGAAGAAGACGCCGTCGAACTCGGCTCCGGCGAGGGCGCACATCTTCGGCCCCATCGCGGCGAGAACGAGGCGGACGCCTGGCAGTTTCTCGCGCAGCTCGGGCAGCGACTCGCGCATCCGCGTCAGCGGCTTCTCCGAGAAGCCGGCTCCAACGCCGAGCCAGAGGCGGCTGGGGTCGAGGCCGAGCCGCTCGATGTCAGCGGCGATCGCCTCAGGTGGCGTGCGATCGAGGGCGATCACGGCGACGCCGAGGTCGAGGGCGGGCGCGGCGCCGCCGAACTCGGCCAGGGTGTCCAGCCCTTTGGCGCCCGGGTGGTCGTTCGACCACATCGAGTCGTAGCCGAGCTCCGCGCAGCGCTCGGCCAGCGGTCGAGCCACCTCCGGATCGAGCCCGGCGGCAACTCCGAAGCCTCTGTTCTGTCCGTCTGTCACGGCAGCGAAGCCTAGTGGCACGCTTTCACTCGGATCTTGTGACCATTTCCCAACCAGGTCTCAACCACAGACAACGAGGTTGTTTCTAGCTGGAGCGATGAGCAAATGGACAGCAAGCGAGGCATGTCGCCGTCGACCCTAGTGCGCCCTAGCCGGTCTTCTCCAGCAGCGCCACGCACTCGATGTGCGGGGTCTGGGGGAACATGTCGACCGGTTTGACCCGGCGCAGCTTGTAGCCGGCCGCGACCAATCTGGGCGGCGTTGGGGCCAGGGTGGTCGGGTTGCAGGAGACGTAGACGATCTTCTTCGCCTCGCACTCGAGCACCCGGCGGACGATCTTCTGTGAGAGGCCGGCGCGGGGCGGGTCGATGACGATGACATCCGGTTTGCCAGCCTTCTCGATCAGCGGGCGCACGCCGGTGCGGGCGCTGCCGGCCAAGAAGTGGGCGTTCTCGATCTTGTTGCGCTCGGCGTTGCGCTCGGCGTCGGCGATCGCCTCGGGGACGATCTCCAGGCCCCAGACTTCGCCCGCTCGCCTCGCCATCGTCAGCCCGATCGTGCCGATGCCGCAGTAGAGGTCGAAGACGCGCTCGCTGCCGCTGAGGCCGGCGAACTCGGCGGCGATCGCGTAGAGCCGCTCGGCCATCTCGGTATTGGTCTGGAAGAAGGCGCCGTGCGACATCTCCAGCTTCAGGTCGAAGAGCTCCTCCCGAAGGCGTTCCTCGCCCAGCGCACCGGTCGGGCCCTCGGTGCTGCCCGAGTCGCCCTCGATCGCCGTGTGCAGGTCGACCGGTGGTTTCGGGAAGCGCGCCGGCGAGGTGACCAGGCGGGTCTGGATCTGGCCGGTGCGCCACCCCTCGCGCACGATCAGGTTGCGCAGCACCCCGGTCCGCTCGCGACCGTCGTAGGCCGGGACCGACTCGAGCCGGGCCCAGTCGCGGACCGCGTTGCGCGCCGCGTTGCCGCGCTCGGAGGCAAGCTGGCAATCATCGACGTCGACGATCAGGTCCCAGCGGCCGCGGGCGTGGAAGCCGAGGATCGGCTCGCCGTCGCGCTCGCCGAAGGAGTACTCGAGCTTGTTGCGGTAGCGCCACTGCTCGCTCGCCGGCTCGATCGACTCCAACTCGAAATCGTCGAGCTCGCCGATCCGGCGCAGGGCCTCCTCAACTTGGCTGCTCTTCTCGGTCAGCTGGCGCTCGTAGTCGAGGCCCTGCCAGGGCGCGCCGGGACAGGGCTCGCCATCGTGGGTGCAACGGTCGGCGATGCGGTCGGCGCCGGGACTGAGCAACTCGACGGTGCGCGCCTCGGCAAAGCGCTTCTTGGCTTTCGTGATCTCGACCCGAACCCGGTCGCCCGGCAGCGCGCCGGCGACGAAGACGACCAGCCCGTCCGCTCGCGCCAGCCCGCGCCCCCCGAAGGCGAGCGAGTCAATCTCCACCTCGAGCTGCTCGCCCCGATGGCGGCGGGCCGGTGCCTCACCGGTGGCTTGCTCCACTAGGGCAGTTTCTTGCGCGCGCGTCGGGCGGCCTGAGTCGCCTGTTTGCGCACCGGCTCGGCTCGACCGCCAACCTCGCGACGTGCCTGCTTGACCAGCCGTTCAAGTTCCTTGAGCAGGGAGTCGGTCTGGCGACGGCCCTTTTTGACCAGTTCGGAAAGCATTTTCTCAGCGTCGCTGCGGGTCATCCGGCCGCGTTTGACAGCGTCGTCGACGACCTCCTGCAGGCGGTCGCGGCTGACCGTGACGTTGCGCTCGAGGCTTTCACGGAACTGCTCGACGCTCTTGTCAAGCCCGGTCGTCCCTTTGCTCGCCGCTTTTTTTGCAGCCGCTTTTTTGGGCGCGGCTTTTTTCGCGATTGTTTTCTTGGCGGCCGGTTTTTTGGCGCGCGCGCCGGCTTTTGCTTTTTTCGTCGCTTTGCCGGTTGACTGTTTTTTCGCGGCCATTTCCGTCATCGCCTCCTGGTCGTTTGGGCGGGTGTTCTCCGCTTGACTATCGCATTCCTGCCGATCGAGCGACTATGGGCTACCCGTTTTGAAGCGGGCCTGGACCGGAGCGTGGTCGGAGAGCCGGAGCCGCAGGCCATCCTGGCGGAGCTCGCGCTGCTCCGGTGGCCAGGTTCTCGGCGACCCGGTGATCTCGAGATCGCGCGCGAGCAGGTGGTCGATCGCGCGGGGATGGGTCGGGCCGGCGAGCCCGAAGCGCTCGCGCAGTTCCTCGAAGACATCGGGGTCCTCAGCGGGCCGCAGGTTGAGGTCGCCGCCGAAGAGCAGCGGTGAGTCGCCCGCCCACTCAGTCGCGGCCTCGGCCGCTCGCAGAACATCGGCCGTCGCCAGGTCCGGCCGGTCGTTGGTCGCGTGCAGGTTGGCGACGCAGAGGCCGGCGCCTTCGCCGAGGTTGACGCGCGTGAACGCCATCGCCCGCCGCTCCGGCCGCCCGGCGTGGATCGCCAGCTCCCGCCGCTCGGCAACTCCCCCGCTCCGGTGCGCCTTTTGCTCGTTGGAGGTGCATAAGGCGCACCGGAGCGAGTTTCGGACCAGGGTTAGGTTCGAGCCGCCCTCGCCGGAGGCGATCAGGTCGGGGTTGCGGCGGGCGATCGAGGTGCGCAGGGGCCTGAGCGAGTTGCGGGAGGTGAGGACCCGATGGGCCTCTGCGTCGCACGTCTCGGCAAGCGGGGCGGCAAAGCGGGGCGGGCACTCCTGCAGCAGGGCGACGTCCCACTCGGCGCCGGCGAGCAGCGCGGCGAACTCGGCGACCAGCTCGCGGTTGACCTGGACGTGCGTCGCGTTTCGCTCCTCGGTCCGGAGCAGTCGCGAACGCCAGGTGAAGAGGGCCGGGTCGGGCGGGAAGTCACGGCCGTGGAAGAGGTTCCAGCTGACGGCGGTGAATTCCACCGCCGTAGTATCCGCTCTCGCGAACCCAGCGAGGAAGCGGCGCATATCTGATTCTTCCGCGACCGAGCGAGTGCGAGCACCCTGTTATGACCAAGCGCGACTTCCTCACAAGCGAAGAGTTGGGCGCCTTCGAGCTCGGCAAGCTGCTCGACCGCGCCGAGGCGCTGAAGGCGGGACGCGGGGAGCGCCTCGGCGCCGACTCGCTGGCCGGGCGCAGCGTCGCCCTCGTCTTCGAGAAGCCCTCGACCCGCACGCGGATCTCCTTCGAGGTCGGGGTCGCCGAGCTCGGCGCCAACCCGATCGTGCTGCGCGGCGACGAAATGCAGCTCTCACGCGGCGAGTCCGTGGCCGACACCGCCCGCGTGCTCTCGCGCTACGTCGATGCGATCGTGATTCGCTCCGGCTCGCATGAGCAGGTCGCCGCGCTCGCCGCCGGTGCCGAGGTCCCGGTCATCAACGCGCTGACGCCGCTGCACCATCCCTGCCAGGCGCTCGCCGACCTGCTCACCATGCGCGAGCGCCGCGGCGACCTTGCCGGCCAGCGCCTCGCCTACGTCGGCGACGGCAACAACGTCGCCCGCTCGCTGGCGATCGCCGGTGAGTTGGCCGGGGTTGAGGTGGTCGTCGCGGCCCCGCCCGGCTACCAGCTCGAGGAAGGGCACGAAGCGAAACTGACCGCTGACCCGCGCGCCGCCGCGGCCGGCGCCGATGCGATCTACACCGACGTCTGGGTCAGCATGGGCGACGAGGAGGAGGCCGCGCGCCGCCGCGCCGACCTGGCGCCGTTCCGGGTCGACGCCGACCTGCTCGCCGCCGCCAAGGACGACGCGATCGTCCTCCACTGCCTTCCTGCGCACCCCGGCGAGGAGATCACCGCCGAGGTACTCTACGGCGATCGGTCCGCTGTCTGGGATCAGGCCGAGAACCGCCTGCACACCCAGAAGGCCCTGCTCGAGATGCTGATCGCAGGTTGAGGAATGTACCCCGAACTGCACATCGGCCCGCTCACCCTGCAGACCTTCGGCCTGATGTTCGCGCTCGCCTTCCTCGCCGCCGGGGCGCTGATCGGCAAGCGGCTGAAGGAGATCGGCAAGCCCGTCGACTGGGCCTATGAGATGGGCTTCGCGGCGCTGGTCGGCGGCATCGTCGGCTCGCGGATCTACTTCGTCGTGCAGAACTACAGCAGCGTCAAGCACGACCTGGTCGGCAACCTCTTCTCCGGCTCGGGCCTGGTCTGGTACGGCGGCGCGATCGGCGGCGCCCTCGCGGTGCTGGCCTGGGCCTGGTATCGCGACTTCCTCGGGTTCAGCCTGCTTGATCTCGCCGCCCCTGCCCTGGCGATTGGCTATGCGATTGGCCGCTGCGGCTGCCAGCTTTCCGGCGATGGCGACTACGGCAAACCCTGGAACGGCCCCTGGGCGATGTCTTATCCAAACGGGACCGTGCCCACCGATCGCACGGTCCACCCGACGCCGATCTACGAGACGCTGGCAATGGGTCTCGGCGCCTGGATCCTCTGGCAACTGCGCGACCGCTTCCGCACCGGCGTCCTCTTCGCGATTTACCTGGTCTACGCGGGGGTCGAGCGTTTTGCGGTCGAGTTCCTGCGCCGCAACAGCGAGGTCGCCCTCGGCCTTACCGCCGCCCAGTTCGAGAGCCTGGGGATGATCGCGATCGGGACGATCTGGATCCTCGTCGTGCGACGCCGACACGGTAGCCTTTCGATCGTGGCTTCCAGCGAACCGATCAGACCCGTAGCGGGGCTGTAGCCGTGGGAGCCCAGACGGAGGGCGCGCCGCCAGCGGCGAGCGCCGCCGAGATCTTGGCGCAGGCAACCGAGGCGATCGCGGCCGCCGGCTGTGAGACGCCCGAGGCCGACGCGAAGCTTTTAGTCGCCAAAGCGCTCTCGATGCGGGTCGAGGAGTTCGAGCGCGACGGCACCACGGTCGTCGTTCCTGAGGCCCAGGCGGAGATCGAGCGCTACGTCGCCCGCCGCCGCGAGCGCGAGCCGCTCGAGTACATCCTCGGCAGCTGCCGCTTCCGCGAGATCGAGGTCACGGTCGACGAGCGGGTGCTGATCCCCCGTCGCGAGACGGAGCTTCTGGTCGAGATCGGTACCGAGCTGCCCAAGGGCGCCCGCGTCCACGAGGTCGGCACCGGCTCGGGGGCGATTGCCTTGGCGCTGCTCAGCGAGCGCCCCGACCTGCGCGTCACCGCTTCCGACCTCTCGCCCGAGGCGGCCGAGAAGGCGCGCGAGAACGCGCAGCGGCTCGGCATCGCGCTCGAGGTGACCGTCGCCCGGGGCATCCCCGATCACATCGAGGAGGTCGACCTGCTGATCGCCAACCTCCCCTACATCACCAACACCTCGATCGACGAGCGCTCGCCGGAGATCCGCCGCGAGCCGCGCGTCGCTGTGCAGGGGGATCCTGACGCCGGCGACGCCGGAGAGGACGGGCTCGACATCATCCGCGGCCTGATCGAGGAAACGCCAAGCGGCTGGAGGCTGGCGCTCGAGCACGACACCCATCACGGCCCGGCGATGCGCGAGCTCCTGTGTGAGGCCGAGACGCGCACCGACTACCGGGGCGACGAGCGGGTCACGGTCGGCCTGGCGCAGTGACCGCGGAGCGACCAAGCGCGCATATCTGGTTCTTCGCGCCGGGAGCGGAGCGGAGGGATTTGTAATGAGCGATGGAGCACCCGCGAAGGCCGAGCCTTCGCAGGGCTCGACCGAGAGCGTCCGCCGCGAGAAGCTCGAGCGGCTGCGGGCGGAAGGGATCGATCCCTATCCCCACGAAGGCTTCCCGGACCGCGACAAGATCGCGGCACTCCACGCGGCGCACGATCCCGAGCAGCTCGAGGAGGGCAGACAGGCCGGCTTTTCCTACCGGATCGCCGGCCGGGTGGTGGGCCGCCGCGGCCACGGCAAGACGATCTTCCTCGACATCCGCGACCTGAGCGGCTCGATCCAGGCCTACGCCCGCGTCGACTCGATCGGCGAGGAGGCCTTCGGCCGGATCGACGCGCTTGACATCGGCGACGCGGTCGGCGTCGAGGGCGACCTTTACGTGACCAAGCGCGGCCAGCTGGCGCTGGCGGTGCGCGAGTGCACGATGCTTGGCAAGGCGCTGCGCGACCCGCCCGACCTCTTCCACGGCATCTCCGACCCCGAGGTCCGCTACCGCCAGCGCGAACTCGACCTGATGGCGAACGAGGACTCGCGCAAGACCTTCGCGATGAGGGCGAAGCTGGTCGCGGCAATCCGCGATTACCTGAACGAGCGCGACTTCGTCGAGCTCGAAACGCCGATCCTGCAGACCCTCGCCGGCGGCGCCGCGGCTCGCCCGTTCACCACTCACCACCACGCGCTCAATCGCGAATTGTTCCTGCGCACCGCGACCGAGCTCTACCTAAAGCGCGCGATCGTCGGCGGCTTCGAGAACGTCTACGAGTTGAGCAGGTTCTTCCGCAACGAGGGCATCTCGCCTAAACACAACCCCGAGTTCACGATGCTCGAGTGGTTCCTCAGCTGCGCCGGCTACGAGGGCGTGATGACCTTCGCCGAGCAGATGATCTCGACCGCCGTCGAGCGGGTGCTGGGGACGACGGTGGTCGAGCGAGGCGATCGCAAGATCGACTTCAAGGCTCCCTGGAAGCGAATCACCCTGCGCGACGCGATCCGCGAGGAGGCCGGCGTCGACATCCTCACCGCGAGCCGCGAGCAGCTGGTCGAGACGTTGGGGGAGGAGGTCGAGCCGGACGCGGACTGGGCCTGGATCGTCGACGGGATCCAGGGCAAGGTGATCGAGCCGAAGCTGGTCCAGCCGACCTTCCTCGTCGACCTGCCGCGCGAACTGTGGCCGACCGTGAAGCCGCTGCCCGAGCACCCGGATCTGCTGGGCGAGGCGTTCGACGGGGTCGTCGACGGGATGGAGATCATTGGCGGTGGCACCGACACCAATGACGCGGACATGCAGCGCGAGAACTTCGTCCGCCAGCGCCAGCGCCGGCACCCCGAGAGCGAGGAGGCGCCCTACCCGAGCGACGACGAGTTCGTGCGAGCGCTCGAATACGGGTCGCTGCCGGCGGGCGGCTCGGGCATCGGCATCGATCGCCTGACGATGATCCTCGCCGGCGCCGACAATCTGCGGGATGTCATCCTCTTTCCCTCGATGCGCCCCTCCGCGTCCGACTAGAACGCCGAGCGCAATAGGCCACCGTCGATTGGGATGACGGTGCCGGTTATGTAAGCGGCTCGGTCTGAGCAGAGGAAGGCGACGAGGTCGCCGTACTCCTCGGGTTGGCCCAAGCGAGCGGCTGGGACTTCCTGCTTCGCCGCCTCTTCGGCGCCCGCGAGCGAGCCGCTGGGGTCGGCGAGCCGCTCGGTGGCGAAGCGGCCGGTGGCGACGGTGTTGACGGTGATCCCCTCGGCGGCGATCTCGCGCGAGAGCGTCTTGAGGAAGCCAACCGCCGCCATTCGGTTGGCGTTGGAGAGGTTGAGACCTGCGATCGGCTCGCGGGTGGAGCTGGAGCCGACGTTGACGATCCGCCCCCAGCCGCGCTCACGCATTCCAGGCACGACGGCACCGGTGAGGATGCGGGGGGCGAGGACGAGCGAGCGGTAGGCGCCCTCCCACTCGTCGAGCTCGTGGTCCAGCGCGCCGCCAAACGGCGGGCCGCCGCTGTTGAGGACGAGGATCTCGATTGGCCCGAGCTTGTCCTTGACCTCAGCGGCCAAGGCGGCGAGGCGTTCGAGGTCGGTGGCGTCGGCCACGAACGGCGTCGCGCCGGAGCCGATCTCCGCCGCGGCTTCCTCCAGCTTCTCCGGCGAGCGGCTGGCGATCGCAACCCTGGCCCCTTCGCGCGCCAGCGCCGCCCCGATCGCCCGGCCGATGCCGCGGCTGGCGCCCATCACCAGGGCCACTCGGTTCTCGAGGCCGAGCTTCACGGCCGCAGCTCGAGGTCGGTTTCGCGCTCGGAGACCTGCCAGAGCCTCTCGATCGCCCGACTCATGCCGAGGCGTCGCAATACCGGCTTGCGCACCGGCGGGCCGCTGTGGACGAAGAGCGGGCCGTAGAACTCGCCGCCCTCGGCGCCGGGATCGGTGGCCGCGCGCAACTGCGAGAGTGCGCCCTCGCCGGGGGACATGCCGATCGTGCGCGCGAGCATCAGGAAGAAGCGCTGGGAGAGCCCGCCGCCGGTCTCCTCGACGCTGACCGCTTGCAGCTCGGTGTTCGAGAGGCCCGGGTGGGCGAGGAGGCTGGCCGCGGGCGCGCCAGCTTCGCGAAACAGTCGGTCCAGCCCGAGGCCGAAGTGGAAGTTGGCGAGCTTGGCCTGCCCGTAGGCGCGCCAGGGCCCGTAGCTGCCGTCGAGATTGGGATTGTCCGGATCGACCGCGCGACCCATGTGGTGGGCGGTGCTGGTCACCGTCACCACCCGAGCCGCCGGCGCCTTCAGCAGGGCGGGAAGCAGCCGGGCCGTCAGCGCGAAGTGACCGAGGTGGTCGACCCCGAACTGCATCTCGAAGCCGTCGGCGGTGCGGCTCTGGGGGATGCCCATGATGCCGGCGTTATTGACCAGCAGGTCGATCATCTCGCGGGACGCCAGCACCTCTTCGGCGGCCGCCTTGACGGAGTCAAGCGAACCGAGGTCCAACTTGACGATCGTCAACTTGGCGGCAGGGACCGCGGCCTGGATCCGCTCCATCGCCTGCGCCGCCCGTTCCTGGTTGCGCGCCGCGATCACCACCTCAGCGCCCGCTGCGGCCAGGGCCCGCGCGGTGGCGAGCCCCAGGCCGCCGTTGGCCCCGGTTACCACCACGGTGCGGCCGCTCTGGTCAGGGATGTCTGCGGTGCTCCAGCTCATTTCGTCCTCCGATCGCCCTCAGCGCTCATCGGGGATCAGGCTCTTCAGGCCGAACTCGATTGCGCAGAGGTAGGCGAAGAGGCCGACCGCGACGACCGCGCCAAGCCAGTGCAGCCCGATCAGGATGAAGAGCACGCTGACGACTCCCGCCAGCACCGCCCGCGGCAGCGTCGGCGGCGGCTCCAGCCCGACGATCCGTGCGGTCAGCCAGGCGCAGCCCAGCCACGAAGCCGGGCCGACCAGCCAGCCCCAGCTGTCGAAGAACCCGCGGGAGAAGATCAGGCCGAGCAGCAGCGAGAGCAGGGCCACGGCAACGAGTTGCACCAACGCCACCCGCCAGAAGACCTCGAATCTCACGCGCGAATTCTCCCATTCCACCGACCGCGCCACCTCCTCCTTGTGCGTGTTCCATAATCAGAGCGTTGCGCCTGGGCGGTTAGCTCAGCTGGGAGAGCACCTGCTTTACACGCAGGGGGTCACTGGTTCGAACCCAGTACCGCCCATATTCAGGAGTCCGCTTGGGAGCTGCGATTGCGCCTCAGTGGGCGTCCTCGGTCAGGTTCGGCCCGCCTGGACTCGATCGCCGTCGGGTCAATCCTTGGGTCAATCGATGAGGCGACCGTATCGGTCCACCCTTCCCGCTCCATCGATCCGATCTCCAGGCTTGCTGGGACGGCCCTATGGGTACTTGCCGGTATCCTGCGCTCGTGTCTCGGCGCGCGCTAAGGCAGGGAAGTTCCCAGGCTCGACGCTCGCGGCTTCTCGCCGCACTCTGCACCGCGTTCACGTTGCTGGTCGTGGGCGTGGCCCACGCCGATCCCCTTCCGCCCTACGAGGGCGCGATGTCCTTCCGCAACATCGAAGGGCCCTCGGGCCCGGAGGACTTCTCTTGGCAGGTGAGCCTAAGCGAAGATCAGGTGCTCGAACAGCTCGACGATCAGACCGCCCAAGTCTTTTGGCTGCCGGGCCACGAGCCGGCCTTCACGATCAACGCCGCGCTCGCACACGACGCCATCGGTACGAACGTGCCGACCACGCTCGCGGTCTCCGAAGGCGACGTGATCACCCTCACGGTCCACCACCGCGACGGGAACCCCCTTGCCGGGGGAGCGCCGTTCGCCTACCCGATCATTGCTGGGGCTGGCTGGGAAGGCGGCTTTCAGACCCAAATCGTCATCGGCCCGCCGGACGAAGCGGAACTGCGAGCTCAGCGAGAACTGCATGAAAGAGAAGCGCGGGAAGCTGCATCCCGCCAAGAGGAAGTTGAAGCGTGCATCGTGCCGAGGTTGAAGGGCAAGTCGCTGAAGCCGCGAAGGCGCAGCTGAGGCTTGCGCATTGTCGTCCTGGGGCGCTCACCGCGAAGCGCGGGAAGCGATTGAGCAGCGCGAGAGTCCTCCGCGAGCATCCCCGGTCGGGGTCGGCGTTGTTGCCCAGCTCCGCCGTCGACCTGACGCTTGGCTGAACGGACGGCGAGTCTCTAGGGTGTCTTCTCGCCGCCCGATCGCCGTTGCCGCGCTCACAGCCGCCGTATCGCTCACGATCTTTTCCGGGCCAGCCCTGGGGGCATCCCAGCAATCCGTCAACACAATGGCGCCGTCGATCGCCGGGATCTTCAAGCCGGGCCAGATGCTCACGGCATCTCCTGGTCAATGGAGCGAAGAACCGAGCGAATTCAAATACCGCTGGGAAGTCTGCGATCCGACAGGAGCCCAGTGCAACATCGTCCGAGACTTCAGCCCCGACCCTTCCTATCTGCTCGAGCCACGCGACGCGCTTGGCTACATTCGGGTCCAGGTCGTAGCCTCGAATTCCTTTGGCTCCGGCGGCCCTGCGGTGTCCGCGCTGGAGAAAGTCGAAACCGCCTGGGAATGGGTCATCGGGCGACCCAAGGTCGAAGCAGCTTCGCGGTGGTCAGCTCGACCTTGCTGCGGCGAAGCGGAAAAGTCCGGAACGAAGACGCTTGAAGTCACGGTGCTCACCGGATACTGCGTCGGCGAACCGCCTCCCGAACTCGACCACATCTCCGTGATCGAAAGGCCGATAACAGCGCATCGACCGTATAGGTCAGCTGTCGTGACGGTCTTCCTGAGAATTCCTCAGCCCAGAGAAGTTGTCGGGACGGTTAACCGGGGCGAACCAATCGCCGCTTGCCTAGATGAGTGATTCCACGGAAACCCCCGTGGCCAAGGGGTTTTAAGCAGAGAGGCCGAAGTCGACGGTGCTGAAGCAACCGTCGACCGAAAGGCCACGATGCACGCCGACCTCGACACTCTCTGCACCTTCGTTTATTGCACGGCAGACGATCTCCTGCCTGAGAAGCCGGGAAATGCCCGGCGTCGGGTCACCGACGCAGAGGTAGCCACCCTCTGCGTCGCCCAGGCGATCATGGGCATCCCCTCCGATCGCCGCTTTCTGGCAGTCGCCCGCAAGCGCCTTGCCGATCTCTTCCCCGAGCTGCCAAAGCAACCCGGCTTCCACAAGCGCCGGGCCCGCCTGGCCGAGACGATCGAGTGGCTGATCGGCGTCTTCGCCGCCGAGTCTCCCGGCTTCCACGATGACCTGCTGCTGATCGACTCCACGCCTTTGGAGTGCGCCCGCTCGGTGGAGACCACGCGTCGCTCCGCCCTGGCCGACGCCGCTGACTACGGCTACTGCGCCTCGCACTCGCGCTTCTTTTGGGGTTTTCGCCTGCACGGCCTCTTCGCCCCCGATGGCACACCCAGGGCCTTCACCCTCGCCTCGCCCAAGCGGGATGAGCGTGAGGTCGGGATCGAACTGCTCGAACGGGCCGACAGGGTCGGCGGAGAGCTCATCCTCGGCGACAAGGGCTACGCGGGGCGAGCCTTCACCGCCGCGGTCGCCGATCTCGGCGCCACGATCGCCAGGCCGGCCCGCAAAGACGAGCCCGCCAACGGGCTTCACCTGGCCCCGATCCGCCAGCGGATCGAGTCAATCTTTTGGACCTGCAAGGACATCCTCACCCTGGAGCGCCACGGTGCCCGCACCCTTCACAACCTCCGCGCTCGCATCGCTCAGCGCTTCTTGGCGCTGGCTGCGTGCGTCTCCCTCAACCACCGACTCGGGCGGCCGAGCCGGGCCTTGGTCGACTACGTCGCCTGAGGTGTGGAATCACTCATCTAGGGCTCGGCTACGGCTTCTCGGGCCGAGTGAAATTGAAGCGGCCGGTCGAAAAGCTATTCATTCTCGATGGCAGGCGCCGTCCTTACCGCCTCGTTCGTCGGCCGCGCCTAAATGCGCCTTGACGGCCCAGCGCTCAAGGCCGGACGATCGATGGCATCCCGAAATTGCTTCGGGAAGTAGGTTGACGATTGGGAAGAAGACAACGATTGAGCAATGGCCGACGCCCCCTCGGCCTCATCGCTTCTCGGCTTTTCCGCACACCGGACATCCCGGAATAGGAACAACTTCTTCACGTTTGATCTCCAGCGTCCGCAAGTCAAAAATGTTGCTCACCCCCTGACTCGACGGCTTCGCCAAGCCTGTGAGGAAATGGACGATATCGATCGCGACGAGGCCGCCTATCAATGCGCATGCAGCTCCCAGCGTCGCAGCTGGGGAAGGTTTTGCCCTTTGCTGCTCCACGACTACGTCATACAGGGGATAGGAGCGCCGGTAAGCCGTCTCCTGGCAGGCGTAGCAGCCCGTCCGCCCGGGCACGTAGAACGGTCCCACCCTCGCTATCGGCGGAAAGTGGCTCATTGCAATAAAAGGAATGCCGGCCTCAAAGCACGCTGAGTTGACCCAGCGCTCAATGTCGAGGGCTGGCCAGTCCACTGCGTCGATCACTACGTCGGCGCCAGCGATCGCCTCGGCCACGGCCGCTTCACTGTCGAGCCGTTGCTCTCGTACCTCCAGGCGCATCGAGGAATTGAAGGCACCGAGTCGCTCGGCCGCAACATGCGCCTTGGATCGCCCGATGTCCACCTCGCTGTAGAGAACTTGGCGATTGAGGTTGGTCAACTCGACTTCATCGAAGTCGACTAGCAGCATCTCTCCGATGCCGTGGCAGGCGAGGGCAAGGGCCGACCACCCGCCAAGTCCACCGACACCCAGAACAGCCACGCGAGAATCTTCCAGACTGCGCTGACATTCGGATGGCAACAGATCGTCGGAAATGTCGCTGAAGTACCGCAGTTGACGATCAAAGCGATCCCAGACGCGCTTTGGAATGCGATCATCGTCAGCAGCGTCCTCTAGGGCATTCAGTTCTTCAAGTTGTGCGAGGCAGTCCTGCACCGCATGGCGGCCGAACCTTGCAATCAACTCCTCGCGGGAGGAGCGCCCATCGAGCGCCGCCAAGAGGCGACGGTCTGCGTCAGTCGGAGATGCGATCCGCACATCCTGGCCTGTGGATGGCCTCAGTAGATAGATGTCGCCACCCTTGTCTTCTGCCTGCTGGGTCGTTCGCTTGAGTCTTGGTCGCTCGAACATGATCGTCAATAGAACGACCCAACCTATTAATCAAAACGTTTCAACTAAATATCTGACCCCCCGACTGATGCCTGGGGGCCGGCCCGGAGGTCGGCGCCGGCCCACAAGCATTTGGGCTCGACAAACGGCGATCGACCGCTTCTTGCCATCCATCGCCGCATCGCCCGATTAGCGGGGCTTGAAAGTCGAGACCATCGGAACGATGTTCGAAACGCCTTCGATCTTCATGTGTCCGCCTCCCTTCGAATGCCGTTTGCTAAGACGAAACGAGAATAATCAGTTTCACTCAATTAATGTGCAACGACATTAGAAAAATTCTGCTAATCACTCATGAGGATCTGTCGAATTGGATAGGGTGCCCGCCTCAAAGTGGCGAGCGAAAGGAAAGGCGAGAAGTGGCGACGAGGACGCGCGATCAAAGTGAGCTAGGGAAGCAGCTCGGAAACCTGCTTCGGTCGCCGGATCGCGTCAAGGCGCTTGTGCTGATGCAGGAACGTCCCGCTTGCGCAAAAGACCTCCAGGACGAGCTGCGGATAAGCCTCCCAACCGCCAGCCACCACATGAAAGAACTAAAGAAAATGGGCTTGATCGAACACGTTCGTGACGAGCCACGCCGGGGCGCGGTCGCGCACTACTACAAAACGGTTCTGCGACCGAGCTGGAGCGACGATGATTGGGCCAAGCTCAGCATCGCTGAACGGCAGCAATACGGGGTCTGGCTTTTGCAGCTTCTCAACCTGGATGTCGCCCAGGCCCTACTCGCCGGCACCTTCAACGCGAGGCCGGACACTCATTCAAGCTGCCCAAAGGTTCTTGTGGACGAGCAGGGCCGCCAAGACATTCACGCAATTCTTGATGATGCCCTAAGAAAAATTCTCAAAGTCGAAGAGGTCAGCAACAGGCGAATGGCTAATAGTGAATCTGCGTCAGCGCAGACGGTTGCTTGCGGGATTCTTTGTGTGGATATGCCATCTCCCGAACCGGTCAGAACTGAGACAGGCAACTAATTTGTCCCCATCGAATATTAGCTTGCGAACATTCGAATAGTAGGGTTGTTCAGTCCGAACCGATCTGAAAGCGTTTCGCAAATCAGGGCTGGCCAACTGCTTCGGTCGTCAGCAAAATCGATCGAAGGAAAGGGTTCCAGTGTTGGTTCCCCCGGGCGGGATGGACGCACATCTCCTGTTCTGCCGTCCGGGGCTTTTAACCAGTCACATGTTCCTACACCGCACTTCCACCCAGCAGCAACGCGCCGTCGCTCTTTTCCCAACGACTCGGCGGCGTATGCCTGCTCAGCTAAATCTGCCCGAAGGCACTACGGGCAGAGGGATAGATGGGACCGGGCGCTCTCCGCAACTCGGCGTCCGGTCCCATACCCACGAGGCAAAGAAGGCGATCGTCGCGGAGATGCGTGTGTTGGACCGCCCCGTGACCTCAAAGGGGCTTTACGCGAAATTGGACCGCGCCTGGTCGCTGAAGGCGATCGAATACCACCTCGACGCGCTCAGGAAGACCGGAATCGTGGAAGTCGTCCTCGGTCCAGAACTTCATTTCAGCCTCACCGACAGTGGGAGCGAGATCTAGGGATTTACCAGGGAGCGGTGCCGCTAGCGCTTGCGGAGTCGAAGCGCGCCAAGTCCCAAATGATCTTTGGGCAGGGAATCCATCAGAGCAAGAAACCGAAGGGGAGGAAGTCAGTTGAAGCGGATCAGGCTTATCGCGGCGGTTGCCGCTGTCTTGCTCGCGCTGGTGGCTACAAGCGTCGCGCTTGCAGCACAGGGCGAAGGCGAAGGACAGGGCGCTACCTCCTCTGCCGCCGGAGGCAAAAGCCTGCCCGCTCGCACTGCCGACTCGGAAACCCTCACACTTCCTGACGGCCAGCTCGAAACGAGGATCTATCCCGAACCGATCAACTACCGCGACGAAGAAGGCAGCTGGCGGCCGATCGGGGAAAGGCTGCACGAAACCGGCGAACAGACCGTCGTCAACGGGGCGAACGACTTCGACGTCACCTTGCCAAAGCAGATCGACTCCAAACCCGTCCGCTTCGAAGTAGGGGACCAGTGGGTCGAAAGCCAGCTCCAGCGCAAAGACCTCGAAGGCGCCGAACTCCAAAGCGGGATCGCCACCTACGAAGGTGAAGGCAACGCCCCCTCCTTTGAATTCACCGGCCTTAGCGATGGCCTCAAGGAGGGAATCGAACTCAGCGGCCCCGCCCAGGCCAGCACCTACACCTACCAGCTGAGCGCCTCAGATGGCCTTCGGCCCTCCCTGGCCGAAGACGGCGGGGTCCAGTTCCGCGACTCAGAAGGAAAGACGGTCGTCCTCCTGCCGGCGCCGGTGATGAGCGACAGCGCCGGAGCCGAATCGCGTGCCGTCAAATACGAGCTCGGCCCCGAAGAAGAAGGCCACTGGAAGCTCTCGGTCATAGCCGATCGCGAATGGCTCCAGCGGCCCGATCGGAAATTTCCCGTCGTCATCGACCCGACGATCGTCCAAGGACTTGCCCTCAACTGCGTGATCGGCGGCCACAAAGGAGAAACCGGCTGGATCGACTGCGCCTCCTGGGGCCGCAAAGACCTCCTGGTCGGCTACTCGCCCAAACTCAACAGCGCCGAAGACGACTGGTGGCGCACGCTGATGAAAGTCGAAACCACCGCGATCCCGGCCAACTCCGAAATCTCCTCGGCCACCTTCAACATCCACTCGCTCGAAGTCGCCAAGAACACCAAAGGCGTCGAGCTGCGCAAAGTCACCAAGCCCTGGACCTGGCAGGCCTCCTGGAGCCGCTATGACGGTCCCGAACACCTCTGGAGCACCGAAGGCGGCGATTACTCCGAAAGTCTCGGCGAAGTCCTCACCGCCACCCGCGGCACCCAGATCGGCTGGTGGCAGTTCAACGTCCCCGCGAAAGTCGTCGAAGCCGAAGTCAACAGCGGTGAATGGCTCAACGTGATCATGAAGCTCCTCGACGACAAAGTGCGCGAATGCGGCACCGAAACCTGCACGGAACGAAAGGTCGACTTCGACTCGAGTGCGGCGAGCACCGAAGCCAACCGCCCCTACCTCTCCGTCGTCTACAAAGCCCCCGCCCCGATCGTCGCCACCGAAGCGGCCAGCTCCGTCACCGAAACCGGCGCCACGCTCAAAGGCCAGGTCAACCCTCACGGCTACGCGACCACCTACCAGTTCGAATACGGCGAAACGACCTCCTACGGGACCAAAGTGCCGGCCACGGCCGAAAGCGTCGGCTCGGGCAAAACGAACGTCGCGGTGAGCAAAGCCATCAGCGGCCTGCCGAGCAGCACGACCTACCACTACCGGGTCTCGGCGGCCAATGCCTACGGGACGAGCGTGGGCGAAGACAAAACCTTCACGACGCCGAAGCTGCCGACCGCCACGACGGAAACACCCCTCTACATCGGCGTCACCGAAGCGATCATCCGCGGCAGCGTCAATCCGAATGGCTCAAGCACCACCTACCAGTTCGAATACGGCCCGACTACCTCCTACGGGCAAAAACAGCCCGCTAGCCCGGCCTCGGCTGGCTCGGGAACCACGGCAGTCAACGTCTTCCCCGAACTCAAAGGCTTGACTCAGGGCGCGACCTATCACTACCGAGTGGTGGCAACCAACGCCGCTGGGACCGTCGCCGGATCAGACAAATCCTTCACGACCCTCAATCCTCCGGAAACCACAATCACCTCCGCGACCCCCACCTACACCAGCCGCGAAGAGTCCACGGTCGCATTCAAATCGAACCAGGCCGGCACGACCTTCAAATGCGGCGTCGATGAAGCAGCGCCGACCAAACCCTGCACGTCCCCCTTCGCTCTCCCCGAACACCTCGAAGACGGCTGGCACAGCTTCGTCGTGGCGGCGACGAATTCCGAAGGCACGGCAGACGCGACCCCCGCCAAGTGGGCGTTCAACACGGGCACCTACCCGACGATCGAAGAACCCAAAGAATCCGGAGCGTTCTTCGCCAAGCTCGCCTCTCCCGAAGACGGCAAGATGACGGGCAACTACTTCAAGCTCAAGGCCGAATGGGGCGGCAAAGAACCCGAAGGCGGGGGAGTGAGCGCCGTCACCTTCCAGATGCAGCTGCCCAAATGGGAAGCCTTCAAAGCCGTTCCGACCGAATGCGTGACCGACGCAAAAGGCAACTCAGTCGCCTGGCCGCTTTCTGTGACGGGCAGCTCCGGTCACACCGAATCGGTCTATCTCAAGGTGAAAGGCTGCACGCCGTTTGTTGAAGCGGGCTATCCGGAAAGAGAAATCAAGTTCCGGGCCGCCTTCGACGGCGGCACAAAAGCGGCCGGAGCAAGCCAGCCAGCCGCGACCGTATTTGCGCGGATATACAACGGCGCGCGCGTCCCGACTGACGCCACCCAATCGGTCGGCCCTGCGTCCGTCGATCTCGTGACGGGCGCCGCCACGATCAGCCGCACAGACGTCTCGATCGAGGTTCCCGGAACCGAAGCCAACCTGGAATTCACCCGCACCTACAACTCCAGCTACCCGATCAACGAACCGGGCCTGGGAGGGCAGTGGCAGGTCTCCCAGCCGATGGAAGCCGAATACGAAGGCGAAGCCTGGACCCAGCTCATCGAACAGGTGATCCCGTACAGCCCGCCGGTCGAAAACGAAGAATGCTGGATCGAAGAAGGCGTAAAAGAATGCGAAAAATGGGTCGAAGAAGAAGCCCAGCCCGAAGAACGCTGGATGGAACTTCTCTCCAACGAAGGCGGCGCCGTAGCATTTGAAATCGTCAAAGAAGGCGCCACCGAACGCTACGTCTCGCCCGAATACGCCAAAGAACTGACGCTGACCCGCGAAGACGCTGAACACGTCCAGCTCAGCGATCCCAGCGGCACCCACACCGTGTTCGTCCTGGGCGGCGGTCGTGAATACCTGCCCAAAACGATCTCTTTCCAAGCGACGCCGACCTCGGCGCGAATGGTCTACAACAAAACCGAACTCGAAGGGTTGAAGCTGGCGCGGATCATCGCTCCCTCACAGACTGGGATCAAATGCGAAGATTGGACGTCGATCGAAACCGCCGGCTGTCGCACGCTCGCCTTCGAATACCTCAAAGAGGAACACTGGACCAAAAAAGTCCTGGCGCCTTGGAAGGAATTGCTCGCCTCGATTCGCTATTACAACGCCACGGGGCAGAAAGCCACCTCCCAGATGGTTGCCGAATACAAATACGACGAAGAACTGCGGCTCATCGAAGAGTGGGACCCACGGCTACCGAATCTGGTGGAAAAATACACTTACCAGAGCTACTACTACAGCAAAGAACTACGCTCCCAGGAACTGCTGAAGACCATCACCCCGCCCGGTCAGAAGCCGTGGGAATTCGGCTACAAGACCGGTGCATTCGGCTCCGAAGAACCGGCGAAACTTTCGAGCGTCAGCCGGGCCAGTCTGATTGAAAGCGAACCGACGGCGACGACGACGATCGCCTACGAAGTGCCGGTGAGCGGTGCAGGGGCGCCCTACAGCCTGAGCCCAGGAGCCGTGGCCGAATGGGGCCAAAGCGACCTCCCGGTCACTGCCACGGCGATCTTCCCGCCGAGCGAGGTTCCCGCCGAAAAACCAAGCGACTACAACCAAGCCGCGGTTCATTACATGGATCGGGAAGGCTATGAGGTCAATACCGCCTCGCCATCTCCACCGGGCGTTGAAGGAGACACGATCTCCACCTCGGAAACCGACGAGCATGGCAACGTGGTTCGCACCCTGTCAGCGCAAAACAGACTGCTGGCGCTTGCTGCGGGCTCCGGTTCCGTCGCGCGCTCCAAGCAGCTCGATGGGCAGTCGACCTATTCGACAGACGGCACCGAGATGCTCGAATCGCTTGGGCCGCTGCACAAAGTGCGGCTTGAATCGGGCTCGACGGTTGAAGCTCGAGCTCATACGAAAGTCGAATACGAAGACGCGAAAGACGGCTGGGACGGCACCGGCACCAACCCGCTCTTGCCGACGAAGGAAACGACCAGCGCGAAGATCCTCGGAGGAGAAGACCTAGAACCCCGCGTCACCGAAACGCATTACGACTGGAAACTGCGCAAGCCCAAGGAATCGATTGTCGACGCTGCGGAAGGCGGCCTCAAACTGAAGACCCGGCTGGGCTATGACGCGACAACAGGGCTGCTGACGGAACAGAGCCTCCCGGCCAGGCCCGAAGGCGGCGACGCGCATACGATCAGGACGATCTACTACACCGCTGGATCTAACACCCCTAGTTCCTGTGGCAACAAAGCCTCCTACGCTGGTCTTCCTTGCATGACCCTGCCGGCGCTCTGGGGGCCTGGAACGGCGGAATTGCCGGAACCCCTGATCACCCGCTACGCCAAATACAGCAGCCTGGATGAGCCAGAAGAAGTCATCGAAAGCCCAGGCGGCAAAGAAGAAGCAGGGAAGACCCGTAAAACGATCAAGCACTACGACGAGGCAGGTCGCGAAGTCAAGAGCTGGCGGGAAGGAGGAGGTACCGCAGTGCCGCCCACGGAAACCCTCTACAACAAATACACCGGCCTACCAGAAGAGCAGGAATTCACCTGCGAAGTCAAATGCGAAGGATTCGACAGCCAAGCCGTGACAATCGGCTACGACGAACTGGGGCGCCCGATCAAATACACCGACGCCGACGGGAGCACCTCGGAAACGAAATATGACCTCCTCGGCCGTCCTGCTTGGGTCTTCGACGGCAAGGGAACCCAGACCTTCGGCTATGACGAAAACTCGGGGGTCTTGGTCGCGATGAATGACTCCGCCGCAGGAACCTTCACGGCGTCCTATGACGCTGATGGCAGGATGATCGAAGAAGGTCTGCCCGACGGCCTAGTCGCTAAAACGACATATGACGAAGCCGGCCAGCCGACTAAACGGACCTATACGAAGGTCGTCAGCTGCACCAAAGAATGCACCTGGGTCGAAGAAAGCGACGAACGCTCGATTCGCGGGCAGATCCTCTCCCAAACCAGCCTTGCCTCCAGCGAGGAATACAGCTACGACAAAGCCGGCAGGCTGGAATGGGCCAAGGAAACGCCGAAAGCGGGGACCTGTACGACGCGCCAGTATTCATACGACGCGGACTCCAACCGCACGAAACTGACGACCCGGGCGTCCAGCACAAGCACTTGCGAAACGAAATCGACCGGGACCAGTCAGGAATACAAATACGACGAAGACGACCGCTTGATTGGGCCTGAAGCCGTTACATACGACCCCTTCGGCCGGATCACAAAACTGCCTGGCAAATTCGCAGGTGGAAGCACGTTGGAAACGACCTTCTTCAGCAACGAAATGGTTGCCAGCCAGGTCCAGAGCGGATTGACAAATACCTATCAGCTGGACGCGACTGGGCGTGATCGCCAGGTGACCCAGACGGGAACCAAAACAGGGACCGAAATCTTCCATTACTCGATGGCTTCGGACTCGACATCTTGGACCGAACGTGCTGGCAACTGGTCCCGCAACATCTCCGGGATCGGCGGCGGCCTCGCCGGGGTTCAGGAAAGCTCAGGGACGACGAGCCTCCAGCTCACGAACCTGCACGGAGATGTCGTAGCTACCGCCAGCCTCAGCACCTCGGCGACAGAACCGACTGCCAAATTTGAATTCAGTGAGTTCGGCAATCCCGTGAAAGGAACTGCTGGCCGCTACGGATGGCTAGGCAAGGGCACGCGACGCACCGAATTGCCCTCCGGCGTAATCCAAATGGGAGTGCGAAGCTATGTGCCGGCCCTCGGACGATTTATCTCGCCCGACCCAGTCTCAGGCGGGTCAGCGAATGCTTATGACTACGCGGACCAGGACCCCATCAACAACTTCGATCTAAGCGGGGAAGTATGCCATCCATCACTTAACCCGCATTGTCAAGGTCCGATAAGTCCGCACGAAAAACGCCTACGGCGTGAAGAACGTAAACATGCGGGCAGGCTCGCCCGCAAGACCCCCCATCGAGTATCCCTTGTTCTCCGCTGTCGAAGGTGTGGAGGGGCCTCCGCTTCGAGCGTAGGTGACACCTTCGCCTCAGTCGTAGGTAAGGTGGCTGGGGCAGTCAAGGGCGCCACCAAGACCTTTTATAGTGCGGGAGGGTCTGTGTGGGCGAAGGTCACAGCTTCGCCGGAGGCATTCAAGGCGGCGGGTGATGCCTTCAAACTGGCTGGAAACTGGAGTCCAGAACGACTAATCCAGTCCTGGCAATGCGGTTCGTGGCTCGCCAAAGCGACCGGCTCGGCAGGCGCTGGAGGCACAGTGGGCGATTGTGATCCCGTGGAGCTCCTGTGGGGCCCACCAGAAAGTGCCCGCTGACTATGGCGGATTACGGCGTAAGTCATGGCCGCGGTGCGGCACGATAGGCAAATTCAAAAATAATCAGTACTATTGAGCGGTAGCTCAGGTGCGGGGGAGTGTTTGATGCAGTTGAGCCTACTGTAGTTCACATGATCGGCTCGCTAATTGGAAGGGACTAGGTCGTGGTTGAACGCCTGCTGGTACTTGGGATTCTCATAGTCGTAATCGGGATTCCGGCTGGGATCACCTGGGCGAAGGGTCAACGTGTTGCCTTCCTTCTTGGCTTTATCCTTTTTGGAATGATTTGGATAGTGGCCGCCGTCAGACTCGCCCGCCCGTCTTCGTGGTGGGCCCGCCGTTTCTACGGTCCGAAAAAGATGCAGCGGGCGATCAGTCGGTTCGACTCTGGCGCCCCGGCGGCATCGTAGGTCGGCTCTCTTGGCGTGTTCATGAAATGGACAGTGAGCCAGCTAGAATATTGAGAACGGCCCGTGACTCCAACGTTCTGGTGCGTGGCTTGTGTACAAGGTAGTATTCCGGCCCTGATGCGAGTGTGGATAACCGGGCTGGTCGTCGCCATTGTCTTGGGCGTATTTGGCGTTATTGGCGCGCTTGGTCGCCCGATTTCCGCGAGATCGGAGGCCGAAATCGCGCGGACCGGTGGCTGTAAGAAGGTGGAGGCGAGTGACCCGAGGGTTGAGCATTTGAGTCGACCACCACAGATAGTCAGCCGCCGGGCTCACCTAACTGCGGTTGTCAAGACGAACTGTGGTCAATTTGGATTCAAGCTTGACGCCCGTAGATTTCCTGTGGTCGTCAACTCTTTCGTCTATCTTGCTCGCTCTGGCTTCTACGATGGATTGCAGTTCAATCGGGTGGTACCGCATTTTTTGATTCAGGGTGGCGATCCTCTTGGTAACGGGATGTCTGGCCCGGGGTATCGCGTGATTGATCCACCCCCCGCGAACTTTCACTATCGGGTCGGAACGGTTGCGATGAGTAAGTCGAGCTCGGAAGCATCAGGCCAGGCGGGGAGCACCTTCTTTGTCGTCACGGGAGGGGGAGCCTCTATCGCCTCTGAATACGCGGTTCTGGGACGCGTGCGCGCAGGCATGGCTACCGTTCGGAGAATCAGCTCCCTTGGCACTCCGAAGGAAATACCTCGCCAAGTTGTGCGAATCGACTGGATTCGAATTCGGCGAGGATGAAGTGGAGATGACGGTTTCGCTACGACTTCCTAGGCGTCCAAGAGCCTGGAAGGAGAGTCACACCCGCAGTGCGAACACGCTTCCTACACGCTCCTGTGTGGTCTCAGGCGTCAAACAGCCAACTCCCTGCTACCACCACCACTTCCTCACGCGGCGAGACACGAGGGGCACAGAGAAACCAATGGCGCAGGTCAGCGTGATCGCGGCGAATGCTAGACCCGCCAAGTACTCGCCGTTCCCGATTGCTTCAACGCAAGCGACACCGCCGGCAATGACAGCGAAGAGCAAGAGCAGCGATGCTGCCCATAGAGACGACATGGGGTCAGAGTAACGCCCGCCGTGTCACGCTGCGCCTCGTAGGCCGCTGTAGAGGGAGTTGGCGATTCGCTGCCCCGCCCAATGCGGGAGCCGGCACCCCTCCGATGATCGCACGCTTCGCGTGCGGCTCCGGGGCACCGGCTCCCGCAACGGGCGGGGGCGAGGCCAAAGGAGTGCTCAGATGAGTGACCTAAAGACACCTTGCGTCCCGATCGCAGAGATCGACGTCGAGGAGGGCTTCAACGCCCGGACCCACATGGACGAGAAAGAGCTCGAGGGGCTTGCCGCCAGCCTTGGCACCGCAGGCGTCGTCCCAGCCGCTTTCCGTTCGTCCCGGCAAAGATGGCCGCTTCACGCTAGTTGCGGGGCATCGTCGCTTCGCCGCGGCACAGCAAGCGGGCCTGAAGGAGGTGCCGATCGTCGTCAGCGAAGGCAATGCTCACCTCAGTTCCCTGGTGGAGAACATCCACCGCGAGGAACTCGATCCGATCGACGCGGCGCTTGGCCTGCGGGCGCTGGCAGGTGACCTCAACCTCGAAACCAACAAGGCCATCGCCGAAAAGGTCGGCAAGTCGGTGCCGTGGGTGAGCGAACGCCTGCGCCTGCTGAGTCTCCCCAAAGGCGTGCAGCGCTACGTCGCTGAGGGGTTCGTGCCGATCGAGGGCGAGCGACTACTGCGCCACATCGCAGTCGTCTCGCCGCGCGTCGCAGAATGCGTCTGCGAGTTGGCCAAGCGCCAGGGTTACAAGGGCCGCTACTTCATCGACCGCTTCGGCGACATCTTCGCTGCCACGGCCGAGGCCCACTTCAACAACAAGCCGACGATGATCTCTGTCCGAAAGGTCCCGGTCAGCGTCGTAGCGAGGGGGAAGAAGCGCCGCGAACTGACTAAGCGCCTCCACGCGCTCACCACCTACAAGTCAGACGATCCGGGCATTCGGTTCGGCGACGCCGAGATCGACGCGGCGCGGGCGCTGGGTTGCCTGGTCGAGCATCGCACCGAGAGCCGCGGCATGGCCTCGACCACCGCATTCATCACCGACAAGGCGGTCGTCGCCGACCTCTTCGATCGAGGTCTTGAGCAGCTCGAGGCGGCAGCCAAGAAGAAGGCCGAGGAAGAGGCAGCCTGGAAAGGACATCGCAAAGAGCTCGGGGAGTCCGAGAAAGATGAGCGTGCGGTCAGGCGCGAGGAAGCGAAGGCGCGGAAAGAAATCGCCGAGATCGGCAATGAAGAAGTAGCCGGCAAACTGCTGAAGGCCCGCACAGGCGCGCGCCGCAAACAGTTGGGCCTCGCTCGATACAAGGCGCTTGCGCTGCTTTTCATCGACGACAATCCCCAGCTCGCCGGGGCGGGCCTGCGACTCACTCTGCCGGGGCTCCGAGACATCGACGTCACAGAGCTGAAGTCGGGAAAAGAGCGCAAGAAAGTCATCTGGGCTGACGCCCAGCAGTGCGAGGAAGAGTTGCGCCGCCGGGTCAGGGAGGCTTCCACCGAAGCCCAGGTGGGCGAGGTGATGGCCGAGGCGATCGCCGCTGCGGAGGCGGTTGACCAAGAGCAGCTGCCGCAATCCAAGCGGATCCACTGGTTCATGGGGAATCGAGAGGCCGAGAAGCTCCTCGCCCCAGACATCAAGGCCGCACGGCCGCGTCGTCGGCGCGTCAGCAAGAAGTAGGGCACTCCACCGCTGAAGGGGTGAAAGGGACACCTCCCGATGAGCGGGCTCCCCCTCGATCCTGGCACGGCTTCGCCGTGCGGGCGAGGGGCGTTGCCCGCCCATCGGGGGTGGGCAGAACTGATTGGAGGACGACATGACTAACCCCACGGCCTGCCCGGACTGCCTTCGCCGCTCCTGGCTCCTAAGCCTCGCCGCCCCTTACATCGAGCGGACACAGATCAGTCCCAGGGGACCCGACCGCCTCGCGCTGCTGCGCCTGGCAAACGAGGACTTGGCAATCGCCGTTGCCCCAAGACACGCTCAGTCGATGCTCGCGCAGGTAGGCGCGATGGGTGCTGATCACTTTGCCGAGAAGCTCAGTGCCGCCCGATGCTGGGCCGTCCGTCGTCACGACGAGCGCTACCCGAGGACGCTTCGCGTGATCGGCGCCGCGCCCTCGGCCCTGATCGCCCGTGGCGACTCCGCGCTGCTCACCGACATCGCATGGGCGCAGAGCGTGTCGATCGTCGGCTCGCGGCGAGGGACGAGCTATGGCCGCGAAGTGGCCCGCTCGCTCGGGAACGAACTGGCTGCAGCCGGAACGACGGTCATCAGTGGCATGGCGTTCGGCATCGACGCCTGTGCCCACAGGGGAGCGATCGAAGCAGGCAGGACCGTGGCGGTCTTGGGCTGTGGTCCCGACATCGCTTATCCGGCCTCGCACCGCTCTCTCTGGCGGCGGATCACGGAGTCGGGTTTGGTGATCTCCGAGCTGCCACCCGGTACGAAGGCTTGGCGATGGACGTTTCCCGCACGCAACCGGATCATCGCCGGCATCTCTGCGATGACTGTCGTGGTCGAGGCGGCGAAACGCTCCGGCTCCTTGGTCACTGCGGATTTCGCGGCTGACTTCGGCCGGAGGCTGGGTGCGGTGCCCGGACCCGTCACCTCACGGAACTCGGCCGGTGTCAACGACCTGTTGGCCGGAGGCGCGCGGGTGGTTCGCGAGGCGAGAGACGTCCTCGGTGCGATCTCAGGCGGCGAGTCCTCGGAGGAAGGGACGAGTCCCACGGCCGCCTGAGCAGGCCCTAGCGATGAGACATGGGGCGAGCCTTCGCTGGCGGGTTCCCTCTTTTCGCTGTGAGTTGGTCCTGGCCCGCACGCCTAGCAGACCTCCCCCGACCGGCTTCGCCGGTCTCCTCCGGCCCGCTCTGGCTGGGCCATGACCAACTCACAGCCTCACGTCAGAAAGCCGTCCCCCGGACAGATCAAATACCTGAAGGACCTGGCGATGGAAACCGGTAAGTCCTTCACCTGGCCGAAGACGTCCGGTCAGGCGCACGTCGAAATTGACCGGCTCTTGGCGCTCCCAGCGAGCAGCAAGGCCGAGCGTCGCCTCGAGAGCGAGCAGTTGCCCGAAGACTTCGCAATGGGACGGCGAGACGCGGCCGCGATCCGACCGGATGAGATTGGCGGCTACGGCGCCACCGCCACGATGCTGACCTCCGGCTATGACCAGGAAGTCAAGCTCCTCGAGGATCACATTCGCGAGCTTCATCCACGCCGGGGTGAGAATGCGACCTGTCGCGAGGCGTACACCTCGTGCTGTCGTGAGCTGTCGGCTCTGAGCCCGATCTCCCTCCGGCGCGTGATGCGCTCCCTGGGAGTCGAGAGCGCCCCATGAATCGCGGTAGTGATCTCGCTGGTGAGCATTGGTGGGAGGTCGAGATCGGCTCCTCCAGAGTGTTCGTCGTGGCGGGCGACCCCCTCGCCGCGCGCCGAACGGCCGAGGACCAGCTGCGAGACCTGGGCGTCTGCCCGGGCGGGCCGCCGGGGCTGCACGAGAGCTACAAGCGCATGTGCGAGTCCGCGAGGCGGGGGCGCCGATGAAGTCGAAGAAGACGAGCGGCAAGTGCATCGTCTGCGGCCACGAGACCCTTCGCGATCCTCAGCCGGACCTTGCAGGCGCTCCAGCTGCCCGCGAACTGAACCGAACAGGTTCGGGCCGCGACCGCTCAAGAAGCAACCGGGCGGGCTGCCTCCTGATTTTGGCACGGCTTCGCCGTGCGCCGGGAGGCAGAGCCCGCCAACGGGAGCGGGCCGACACCTGGAGGTTCAGATGGCCAAGAAACGAGGTTCTCACCGACGGGCGCTCACTGAGGAGGAGCGCGCCGAGAAGCGAGCTGCCGAGCGTGAACTTGTCGCGAAGGCGATCGAGGAGCTGCGCTCAAGCGAGGGCTGGCAGCGCTGGCTTTCAGTTCGGCGCCGATTTCATCGCTACAGCCTCAGGAACCAGCTGCTGATCGCCCTGCAGCGCCCGGAGGCGAGCTACGTCACCGGCTTTCCGCGCCAACTCCACGACTGCTTCGACCCGGGGGTTCGTCGGGTCAATCGTTGGGCCAATGGGCCGTATACCGTATATCGGGCCGAATACAGGCGAATCCATCCGGACGCTGCCCGTCTCTCCCCAACCCGGAATCGCTACTAAGACTGCGTTTCCGGGTTTCTAGAGCGAATTCAGAGGCCAGCGATACAGTGCTTTACACGCAGGGGGTCACTGGTTCGAACCCAGTACCGCCCATCGGATGAAGATGCTCAGAGCGAATCCAGACGGCCAACTGACCTTAACATCGATTTGTGGCATGTTCGCTATCTTGAAACTTGGGCAAACGGGAGGGGAAGAAGGTCTATGAAGAAGAGGATCGCTGTAGTAACCGTGCTCGCCTTGCTTGTCGCCGCTACGACGGCCAGCGCGATCAAGGTGCACGTGGTTGTCGGCAACCTGATACTTGACGCTCATGGCGATTTCGCGCCGAAGGCGCTGCCAAAGCACGAAAACGCGCCGATCATGACTGAAGGTGGCGGCAAGCTCTCAACTGTCACTGGCGAACTTCCGCCGATCCTCGACAAATTCGTGCTCGAATTCGACAAGCACGGCGCCCTCGATACGACGGGCCTCCCGTTCTGCACCAAAGGCAAACTCGTCGCCACCGACGTGCCCGCCGCTCGCAAGGCCTGCGGCCCAGCGATCGTCGGGGAAGGCTTCGGCACCGCCGTGGTCAAGTTCCCCGAACAGGCCCCAATCAAAGTCGGCTCGCCGATCACCCTCTTCAACGGTCCGAAGAAGGGCGCCGACGACACGATCATCGCCCACGCCCATCTCGACTATCCCGGCCCGACGACCTTCATCGTCCCGATCGTGATCGAAAAAATCCACAAAGGCGTCTACGGCTATCGCGTCAACGTGAAAATCCCGAAGATCGCCGGCGGCTACGGCCACCCGATTGAAGGCTCCGCCAAAGTCGGGAAGAAATGGACCTACAAGGGCAAGAAGCACAGCTACATCAACGCCCGCTGCGAAACCGGCCACTTCGTCGTCCACGGCGCCTTCAGCTTCAAAGGCGGCCCGGAAGAATCGGCCTCACAGGCGGAAGAGGCGAAAAGCATTCTCAACGCCTCGTTCTTGCTGCCCTGCAAGGTGCGTCACTAAGGGGAGGAGATGGGGGTGAGGGGCTACCGTCGGAGGAGCCTCCTCATCCTCAGCCTGCTTGCCGTGGCGGCGTTGGCGCTGGCCGCCACGGTTGTCTCCGCTCGCCGCGACAACGACACGGTCAAACTCCGAGTGGGCGACCTGTTGATCAACGGTCGCGGCGGGTTCCGGCCGGAAACGCTGCCGAAGCACCACGACGCGCCGATCAAGATTTACGGCGGCGGCAAGGTCTCGACGATCTCAGGCGAACTGCCGCCGATCCTCGAAACGCTCACCTTCGAATTCGACAGGCACGGCCACGTCGACACGACCGGCCTCGAAGTCTGTACCGCCGGGAAGCTGCAGGCGACCGACGTGCCCGCAGCTCGCCGCGCCTGCCCGCAAGCGATAGTCGGCAAGGGCTACGGCACCGCGACCGTCGCCTTTCCTGAACAAAAACCATTCCCGGTCTCCTCACCGATCACGATCTTCAACGGCCCCAAGGTGCATGGCTTCGACTCGGTCCTCGCCCACGCCTACACCACGGTGCCGGTGGCGACCACCTTCATCGTCCCCATCGTGATCGAAAAAATCCACAACGGCGTCTACGGCTATCGGGTCAAAGCCAGGATTCCGAAGATCGCCGGTGGCTACGGGCACCCGGCCTCTGGCCATGTCACGGTCAACCGCAAATGGACCTTCAAGGGCAAGAAACACAGCTACGTCAACGCCCGCTGTGAAACCGGTCGCCTGCAGGCGCGCGGTGAATTCCTCTTCCAGGACGGCACCTTCCTCACCGGCACTTTCTTCCGGCCCTGCAAAGTGCTGCCCGGAAGCGGCTAGCCCAGCTTCGTCCGCAGGCGCTGCCACAGCGAAGGCGGTCGCGGCTGCGTGCGCCGCCACTCTTCCTCGGTCGGCAGGTTTCCCGCTTGGCGTTCGCGCAGGACGCACTCGGTGTGGGCGTGGCGGCGTTGGCTGCGGTCGTCCTCGGGCGCGATCAGGACGTGCTCGCTGAGCGCCGCCAGGTGCTTGCCGCAAAATGGGCAGCGGTAGGTCGCCGGCTTGAGGTTCTGGGCGCGGCGCATCGACCACCAGCGGACCGGTGGGCGCTTGACCGCTTGCCGGCGGGCCATCGCCTCAGGTGCCGGCGTGTAGCTGCGGGGTGACGGTGCCGCCGCGCTGGTGCTCGGTCTTGCTGACCACGTCGAAGAAGACGTCGTTGCGGCCGCGGCGCATCTTGCGCGGGAAGTAGCGTCGGGCGCGGCGATGGGTCGCGGTCATCGCCCGGAAGCTTCGCTCGTGGGCGCCGCTCCAGCGAATGCCGAAGATCTCCCGCACCCGGGGCGGCAGCGTGCCCTTGATGATGTGGTTCTGGGCGATGATGTTGCCCCGCGCCGCCCGGGGTACCGGCTGCTCGAAGGCGACCAGCGGCGCCATCTCGAGCCCGTGCGCGGTGGCCTGCAGGTCGGGGGAGGAGAGGCGCTCTTCCCACCAGGCGCTGAACTCGCGGTAGCTGGCGGGGACCTCGCCGGCGGGCAGGCCGAAGAGCTCGCCGAAGCGGACGTAATCCTGCCAGAGGTCCTCGCGCTCTCGCTCGCTCAGCGGCCGCACCATCGTCTCGTACATCGCCCGGCCGGAGTCGGCGATCACCGCCAGCGTCCACAGCATCAACTCCGGATCGAAGGCGGAGTAGGCGGTGCCGGCGGCGTGGACGCCGGCCGCTTCGGGCAGCGTGCCCTTGACCCGTTCGTGCAGCCGCTGCACGACGGCCAGCGCCTTGTCGGCTTCCTCGCGGGTGCCGAGCAGGATCGTCTCCTGGATCTTCGCCGTGCGGGCGAGGCGCTGAAAGGGGCGGTTGGCCGAGCGGGTGCTGATCATCGTGCCGGTATAGGTGAGCGGCTCCAGGGCCCCGATCAGCAGCGCCCGCTGGCCGTAGAGCAAGCCGACCGAGCGCTCGCCGTGGACCATCCGCGCGACCGAGCGGCCGGGCGGAAAGTAATGCGAATCCGTGTCGTGCCGGTACGCCATCGGTACCGGATGCTACCCCCGCTCCGGCGCCTCCGAGGAGAGCGCGGCCACGGCGCGATCCAGCATTCCCGAGCGCGAGGGGGCGTGCAACTCGTGGGCGGCGAAGATCTCGTCGAGGTCCTCGCGGGTGAGGGTCTCGCGCTCGAGCGCGTTGGCGGCGAGGTTGTCGAGGCATTCGCGGTTGCTCGCCAGCAGGGCGCGGGCGCGCCGGTGCGCTTCGCGGGCGAGCACCATCGCCGCCCGGTCGACGTCGCGGCGGGTCTGGTCGGAGACCGCGTAGTCGCCGGTCGGCAGCGCGATCGGCGGCGCCCCGTCGGCGTCGATCGAGACGCCCATGCCGAATTCCGCCGCCATCTGCTTGCAGACCGCGTGCACGCGGGCGAGATCGTCGACGGCTCCGGAGTAGGAGTTGGCGAATACCTCTTCCTCGGCGGCGCGGCCGCCGAGCAGGGTGACGACCTCGTCGATCAGCTCGTCGCGCGACTTCAGGTAGGTGTCCTCCTCCGGGGAGTGGCCGACGAAGCCGAGCGCCGGGCCGCGCGGGACGATGCTGAGGATCTCCGGCGGGTCGAGGCCGAGCAGCCTTCGGCAGAGCGCGTGGCCGGCCTCGTGGTAGGCGACGATGCGGCGCTCCTTCTGATTCAGCCGCCGCGCCTGCTGGGAGCCGACCGACTGGCGCAGCAGCGCCTCGTCGAGATCTTCGCGCGCCGTCGCCTTGCGCCCGGCGCGGCCGGCGATGATCGCCGCCTCGTTGAGCGAGTTGGCTAGCTGGGCGCCGGTCATCCCGGTCGTCTTGCGGGCGACGTCTCTCAGGTCGAGGTCGTCGGCCAGGGGCTTGCCCTTGGCGTGGGCGCGCAGGATCGCCTCGCGGCCGTCGCGGTCGGGCGGGGAGACCAGCACCTGGCGGTCGAAGCGCCCCGGTCGCAACAGCGCCCTGTCGAGCTTGTCGACGTGGTTGGAGGCGGCGATGACGATCACCGTGCCGGGATCGCGCTCGAATCCGTCGAGCTCAACCAGCAGCTGATTGAGCGCTTGCTCACGCTCACTAGAGCCACCATCGCCGCCTCCACCACTCCTTGCTCCACCGACGGCATCGAGCTCGTCGATGAAGATCACGGCGCGCCCTGACTTGCGCGCCTCCTTGAACAGCCGCCTGATGCGGGCGGCACCCCTCCCAACGAACATCTCTACGAAGCTCGAGCCCGAGGCGGCGAAGAAATCGACGCCGGCTTGCGCGGCCACTGCCCGCGCCAGCATCGTCTTGCCGGTCCCGGGAGGACCGAAGAGCAGCACCCCGCGCGGTGGTTGCGCGCCCAGCGCGGCGAAGCGCTTGGGGTCACGCAGCCACTCGGCGACGTCCATCAACTCGTCCTTGGCGGCATCGACGCCCTGCACGTCATCCCAGAGCACCGGCGCCGTCTTGCTCGCCTTCACCGTCTCCGGCTTGGTCGTGCCCATCGTCGTCCGCATCAGCCTGAAGAAGACGAAGAGCAGCATCGCCATGAAGACGACGCCGAAGACGGGATACCAGTCGAAGGCGAATTCCTGAATCTGGTTGGTGGTCAGTGCGAATGTCACGCGATTGCCTTGCGATCGAAAAAGGAGTGCGCAGAACTAACGAGTGAGTTTGGGCAGAAAGCGCACGCACTCCAATCGCATATGCGTCCAGGTTGAGCCTGAGAGCTAAAGGTTGCCCTCGTGTCGCTACAGGTCGCGCGGGGAGACGACGCCGCTCTGCAGCGCTCGCTCGACCAGGGCGAGGCGCTTGCGGTTCTGCGGCAGGTCCTCGAGCTCGAGCTTCTCGAAGAGGGCCCGCATATGGGTCTTGACCGCGTCGACGCTGAGGTGGAGCTCCGCGGCGATCGCCTGGTTGGTCGGCGGTGTGGCGAAGGCGGCACCGTCCTTGAAGGGCCGGCAGAGGGCGAGCAGGACGCGGCGCTGGCCGGGCGAGATCGTCGCCACAGCCGGGATCTCGCCGGCGACCACGGTTGCTTCCGGAGCGGACTCACCGGGGCGGCGGAAGAGCACGTGGGTGCGGCCAAAGCGCAAGGTGTCGCCGTCGCGCAGGTGCTTGCGGCCATGCACGCGTTCGCTGCCGACGAAGGAGCCATTGCGCGAGAGGCCGTCGTCGAGCAGCGTGCACTCCCCGGCCACGACCTCGATCTGGGCGTGCAAAGCGGAGACCTCCTCGTCCCAGTCGATCCGCAATCCGGCGGCCTCGCCGCGCCCGACCCAGAGCTCGGCGGTGCCCTCGTCGATCACGATGATCCGCTGCTCCCCCTCACCATCGCGCAGCACCAGGAAGGGCCGCCCACCCCGTTCGGCCTCGATCTGCGCCTTCAACTCGGCGGCGCTGGTCTGTCGCGGCGCGGCACTCACGGCCTGATCCTACGACCATCTCCCACCCCTTCCCCTGTGCGCCCGCCGCGCTATGTCGTGGAAAAAGCACAGGGGAGCAACCGCGGTTCGCTGCGCTGTGCCTTTCCGGCGCTATACGGCGATTTGGAACAGGGCTGGGGTGAGCGAGTCCACCCCTAGGGGGTCTGGGAGGGGTGAGCGGGGCGGGCGAAGGTGTCTGCACAAGGCACTCCCCGCCAAACAGACACAAGGAGACTCAAATGACTCGCAATCGCACCGCACAGAAGATCGCCCGCCGCGCCGGCATCCTCGCGGCCCTCGCCTGCCTCGCCCTGGCCGTCGTCCCGGCCGCCGGGATGGCCAAGGCGCCGGTCCGCTTTGGCGCCAAGCTCAACTCGACTGTGCAGCCCTCCAACTCGCTGCCAGGGCTCACCTGTAACGGACCGGAAACCCCGCTCGTTGGCTGCACGATGATCCTCAACGAAGCGTACGGCCGTCCCGACGGCGGCGAGCTGGCGCCTCGCGACGGCACGATCAAGGAGATCCGCCTGATTGCCGGCGGTCCCGGCAGCATCCGGCTGCAGATCGAGAAGGTCAACCGGGCGACGCTGTTCGGCAGCAAGGAAGCGAAGGCGGTTCGGTACGGGCCCCAGATCCATTACCAGGGTCAGACCGAAGCCAACTTCGAAGACGACAGCTACCGCGTCGAGTCCTTCCCGGTCGACATCCCGATCAAGAAGGGCCAGCAGCTCGGCCTGCGCGGTCAGATCACCTCGATGATCCGTTGCTCCTCGGGTGGCGACAACACCCTGATATACACCCCGCCGCTCTTCCTCGGCGGGCCGTTCACCGCCGCCACCAACACCGACGGCTGCTGGATCCTGATGGAAGCCGTAATCCGCTAGGCCCAACCGCCGACGGGACTGAAACAGAGAAATAAATCGCGTTCAGTCCCGTCGGCCCACTCAGGTGCGTTCGACCTGGGAGCCGCCGACGATCGCCTCGGTGCCGTCGTCGCCGAAGACGATCCAGGCCTTGTTGCCACCGTCGTAGTCGGGTGCCCAGAGCTTCATCGTCGCCGGGCGACCCCAGACGGTCACCTCCTCTTCGCTGGTCTCATCCTCGCCGCGCCAGATCCGCACGAAGGGGTTGTTCTCGCGCTCCTCGCCGATCGTGGTCGGCTCGCGGTGGCCGGGGTGGACGGTGGTCTCGGGGTGCAGCTCCATTAGCTTCATCACCGAGGCCTTAAGGTCGGCGAAGCCGCTGGCGCCCGGCGCCATCGTGCCTCCCACCGTGCCCTTGAAGAGAACATCGGCGGTGAAGACGTCGCCGCCGTTGACGAGGAAGGCGACATGGCCGGCTGCGTGGCCCGGGGTCGAGATCGCTTCGATCACAAGATCGCCGGTGCTGAGCGTCCCGCCGTCGGCGATCGTCTCGGCGACCTCATCTTCGATTTCCCCCAAGGCCTCGGCATGGGCGACCATCGGTACGCCGCCAAGCTGCTCCTGCGCCGCGGAGAGGCCGGCGATGTGATCGCCGTGGGGATGGGTGATCAGGATGTGGGTGATCTCGATCCCGTCCCGCTCGGCCCGCTCGAGCAGGGGCGCAAGGTCGTCGTTGCCGTCGATCAGCACTCCCTTGCCACCGGTTTGATCGGCGACGAGGTAGGCGTTGGACAGCCACTGTGGGTTCTCGGTCCTCTCGACGATCAAGCGCGTCTCCTTCCGGTGTGAGTGGGATGACCCGTCCTGGACGGTGCTGGGAACTCTCCCAGACTCGACTCGTGGGAGAGGGGGTCCGCCCGCGACGGGGACCGCGCTGCCTTCGAGCAGGGTCATGGCAACCACCTCCGGGTCATCCCAGGTCGGCGTGTGGGCGACGGCGGGCGAGGTAGCGAGCGCCGGCGGCCGGCGCTCGGGCCACGGCTGGCCGACCAGGCGGTCGAGCTCGCCGCGGCGAGGATCACCGGGATCTCCGGATAACTCGCAAGGTCGAAGACGTGGTGCGCATCGCCGGTTGGCGCCCGTCGCAGCCGCGGCCGCTGGGCCCAGGGCTGGGTGTTGAAGCGGCGCTCCTGCTCACCACCACCCCGGCTTTGCCAGCAGCAGCTGCACGTCGCCGATCCGGCGCTCGCGGAAGCCCGCCTCCGAGGAGCACAGGTAGAACTCCCAGAGGCGGCGGAAGCGCTCGTCGTAGCCACGGGCGCGCAGCCGCTCCCAGGTATCGAGGAAGCGCCGGCGCCAGCTGGCGAGGGTGGGTGGGTAGTGCGCAGTGATGTCGGACATCCATACCTCACGCATGTTGGTGACGCGCGCCAGGCAGTCGGCGATCAGCTTGCTCGAGGGCAGGCAGCCGCCGGGAAAGACGTGGGTGTTGGCGAAGCTCCGGGATGCCTTTTCGGCCTCGTAGAGGCGGTCGTCGATCGTGATCGCTTGCAGCAACATCAGACCGTCGGGGCTGAGCAGCTCGCTGCAGCGGTGGAAGTACTCGTCGAAGTGGCGCCAGCCGACCGCCTCGATCATCTCGATCGAGACCAGCCGGTCATAGCGCCCCCGCAGATCGCGGTAGTCCTCCATCAGTACCTCGACCCGGTCCCCAAGGCCGGCCTCGCGCACCCGGCGACTGGCCAATTCGTGCTGGGCGGGGGAGATCGTCGTCGTCGTCACCCGGCAACCGCGCTCGCGGGCGGCGTGGATCGCCAGCCCGCCCCAACCGCTGCCGATCTCCAGCAGGTGGCTCTCAGGCCCGAGCCGCAGCTCGGCGCAGATCCGCTCCAGCTTCGCCAGCTGCGCCTGCTCGAGACTCGCGCTCTCTTCCGGGAAGTACGCGCAGGAGTAGAGCATCCGCTCGTCGAGGAAGGAGGCGAAGAGCTCGTTGCCGAGGTCGTAGTGGGCGGCGATGTGCTGACGTGCCCGGGCGCGGGTGTTGTCGGGGACGACTCCGCGGATCCGATGGGCCCAGCCGCGCGGCCTGGCGACGGCGGCGCGCACGCCGCCGGTCTCCCGCAGCTCGCGGGCGGCGATGCGGATCAGCGCGACCAGGTCATCGGTCTCCCAGAGGCCGTCGACGTAGGTCTCGCCGAGGCCGACGCTGCCGCGCAGGGCGCCGCGCCAGGCGGCCGGGTCGTGGATCGAGATCTTCGCCCGCAGATCGGCATCGGCCGGGCCGAAGCTGCGCTCGCGGCCGGCTTCGACGACGTCGATGCGGCCACTGCGCAGGTGGCGCAGCACCTGTGAGACCGCAGTGCGGGCGAGCTGGTCTCTCACGGTGAGATGAACCCCCTCGGCTTCCTCCCCTCGGGATGGAGGAGGTAGTGCACGCCCTTCAGCTTCAGGCGCAACGACTGGGTGGCGTCGAACGTCCTGCCGCTCGCCGCCGGTGCAACGTTTTGCCCCCCTGGTGGAGGGTCAGCGCGTTGCACCGGCGGCGACTCGATTTGGACGCTGAGCCGCTCGCCGGGCTCGCCGGCAGGGAAGGCATAGGCCTGGTCCATCCCCATCAGCGGGGAGACGTAAAGGGCCTTATAGAGCTCGTCGCTGAGTACCGTTCCGCGCCGCGACCCGCCCGCCAGGACATAAGGGTGGCGCTCCCCCCTATGGATGTAGTTGACGTCGGCCACGATCGCCTCTACCCGCTCCCCGCCTTTCTCGAAGCAAGAGGTCGGGCGGGGCTCCCGTGAAGTCGGAGCGGAAGTGCGCGGGCGCCGGGCCGGGCCGAGAAGCGCGGGACGGGGTCGAGCGCCTCCGGCAACTCGTCGAGGTCGAAGTACATCAGGACGATGGCGCAGACCGAGCATGTCGTGGTTGTTGGGAACTCGGCCATGAAGCTGGCCCAGAAGCCCCACATCTGCTCTGGGTCAGCGGACCACACGGCCGAGGCTTGGGGTCACGATCGGGCGCTCGATGAAATGCCGTGAGAACCCCTCCTCCATCCGCTGGCCAGCGAGGGCGCGGTGCCGTTCATTCAGACCGGCGCCCGCGCCTCGCGATCAAAGCGCCGTCAATCGCGCAGGATGCCGAGGAAAGGCGGGGCTGAGTAGGTGGGACTTGCGGGCGAAGTCGCCGCGAAGCGTGCCCGAGTACGCGAAGTCGCCCCGGCCGTCGAACCGAGAAGCCATGTGCGAGGGCTGGCTGGGATCTCGACCTCGACCGTGTGCGAGTCGCTCGTCTTGTTGAGGTGCAACGTTTTGCGGCCCTATTAGAGGAACAAAACGTTGCACCCGCTTCAGCCGTAGGGCTTGTAGATCATCCGCTGGCCGAGCAAACTGGTGACGGTGGCGAAGTCGTAGCCGCGGGCGCGCAGGGTGTCGATGATCCGCGGCAGTGCCGCCAGGGTCTCGTCGCGAGGGCCGCCGCCGTCGTGCATGAGGATGATCGAGCCGGCTTGGGCCGTGTTGACGACGCGGCTGTAGATCGCGCTCGTGCCGGGGGTCGACCAGTCGGCCGGATCGACGTCCCACGTAATCGTGCGCAGGCCGTCCTCAGCGGCGGCGCCGATCACCGAGGAGTCGACTGCGCCGCCGGGTGGGCGGAAGAGGCAGGGACGGAAATGGGTGATCGACTCCGCCAACGTCGTCGCCGGGGCGATCTCGCCATAACTTGGGAATTCGGCGTGGTGCATGGTGTGGTTGCCGATCTCATCGCCTTCGCGCAGGATCTGGCGCATCACTGCCGGGTAGCGCGACATCTCCTCGCCGATCTCAAAGAAGGTGGCGGAGACGTGCTTTTCGCGCAGGACCTGGAGGAAGTCGGGCGTGTATTCGCTGGGGCCATCGTCGAAGGTGAGAGCGAGGACGTTGCGGCCGCGCGGGCCGTTGCTGTCCAGCCCGGCGCTGCCACCGGTGCAGCCGACCGCGCGCACGGGGCGGAGGCGGAAGAGCCGGGTGCTGCTGGCCGGCAGGCTCGCTTCGCAAGTGCGGCGCTTGGCGCGGCAGCCGCCCCGGCTGGCGACGACGCGCCAGCGGTAGCGCTGTGGAGTCAGGCCGGCTTTGGCGGGGAGAAGGGCGAGGACGAGCTTGTCGGGCTGGGGCCGCTTCAGCCGCGCCGGGACCGTTTCCTTGCCGGTTACCTCGCCGGCGGCATTGAACAGCTCGAGCCCGGCGCGCCGCGAGGCCTTGCCCGCGCCGCCGAGGCAGAGCCGCCGTTCGCCCGTGCCGCCGCTTGCTTGCAGCTCGAAGCAGAGGGAGGACGAGCCGCCGCCTGCGGGCAGCCGGCTGAGCGTGGCGAGCGCCACCGGCTTCGTCGTCCGCAGGCTGAAGAGCAGCCGCTGCCCGGCCTGGAAGAGGCGAGCGCGCACCGGCGCCGGCAGAGCGGCGGCCGTAGGCGCTGCGACCGCCGCCAGCAAGACGCTGGCCAGGGCGGCGCTGCACAGGATCTTGCGGGCAGTGGGAATGGCTTCGATCCAGCTGACTAACTCGAATGACGTGTCCCATACTAGGCTGCGTGCTCGCCGATCGACATCCGCAAGCGCCCCCAACCGCCGCGCACAGTTTCGGTACGCAAATGGTA
>Ga0207652_10000350_pt1 | contig 47780 bp, 39 predicted proteins | sample KBSC63BmetaG_FD_184334 | JGI IMG/M metagenome (GOLD analysis project Ga0207652, IMG submission 184334) | Corn rhizosphere microbial communities from Kellogg Biological Station, Michigan, USA - KBS C6-3B metaG (SPAdes) (version 2) | ecosystem: Host-associated > Plants > Roots > Rhizosphere ... | reverse complement strand
TCTTGGTGTGATTGCTTTGCTCGCTTTCAGCACACCGCATTTTTCCTACAAAGGAAAATTGATTTATGCAGTGGTTACTTATACTTTATTATTGTTGTTATACGCCGCAAACAATCTGCCTTATTCTGCTTTGAGCGGTGTGATTACCGGTAACATGAAAGAAAGAAACAGCTTGTCTTCTTATCGTTTTGTGGCCGTGATGTTTGCCCAGTTTTTTGTACAGGTATTTATGCTTTCGATTATTGAAACTGCCGGTGGCGGCGATAAATCTGTGGGCATAGAAAAAGTGATGACATGGCTGGCGATAATCGGAACGGTCATGTTGCTGATTACTTTTTTTACAACGAGGGAAAGAATTGTTCCAAAGCCCGAACAGAAGTCGAGCTTAAAAGAAGATTTAGGAGACCTGGTAAAAAACAAGCCCTGGATTATTATGCTTGTTCTTACAACTTTAGTTTTTATTACACTCGCTATGAAAGGCGGTGGCTATGTTTACTACTTTAAGAATTTTGTTGATAAAGCAAGCTTGACCAATTTTATAAATCCCATCACCCATTTTCTCTCCGGCATTGGCATGAACTTTTTTGGTGAAGACCCGGTTTCTGCAGGGTTCGGCTTATTCAACGCCGGCGGAATTATTTTTATGATTTTCGGTATAATGCTTTCCAAAAGATTTGCGGATAAATATGGCAAAAGAGATGTGTTTGGAATATGCCTGTTCATTTCCACTTTATTCATATTCGCATTTATTTTTTATCCACCAAAAGCAGTAGGAATTATTTTTCTTTCACAAATCTTACACGGATTTTTCTATGGTTTGACAATTCCACTTTTGTGGGCCATGATTGCAGATGTTGCAGATTATAGCGAATGGAAAAACAACCGGCGGGCAACTGCTATTATTTTTTCCGCCATGATGGTGGGACTCAAGGCAGGACTGAGTATTGGCGCGGCATTACTTACCTGGATTTTAGGATTGTATCATTACATTCCTAACAGTGATATGCAATCACCACAGGCCGTTCAAGGAACCCAAATGCTGGTGAGCATTTATCCATCCATACCATTTTTAATTGGCGCAGGTTTGTTGTTTTTTTATAAAATAAATAAAAAGATGGAAGTGCAGATCGAAAGTGATTTGATAGAAAGAAGAAATAAATAATAGAAGCGTGAAGGGCTGATATGATTATAGAACTGATGAAGAATTTATAAAAGCGTGTACGGCTCGTATGATTATAGAACAGCGCACAATTTATAAAAGCCTGAAACGCTAATATCATTATAGAGCAGCGCAGAATTTATAAAAGCCTGAAAGGCTGATATGATTATAGAACAGTGCAGAATTTATAAAAGCCTGAAAGGCTGATATGATTATAGAGCAGAATTTATAAAAAGCCCGAAAGGCTAATATCATTATAGAGCAGCGCAGAATTTATAAAAAGCCTGAAAGGCTGATATCATTATAGAGCAGAATTTATAAAAGCCTGAAAGGCTAATATCATTATAGAGCAGCGCAGAATTTATAAAAGCCTGAAAGGCTGATATGATTATAGAGCAGAATTTATAAAAGCCTGAAAGGCTGATATGATTATAGAGCAGAATTTATAAAAGCCTGAAAGGTTGATATGATTATAGAGCAGAATTTATAAAAGCCTGAAAGGCTGATATGATTATAGAACAGTGTAGAATTTATAAAAAGCCTGAAAGGCTGATATGATTATAGAACACCGCAGAATTTATAAAAGCCTGAAAGGCTGATATGATTATAGAACAGTGCAGAATTTATAAAAAGCCCGAAGGGCTGACATGATTATAGGAAATATAAATTGATAACCAAAACCCCGAAGGGGTGATATGATTATAGGAAATATAAATTCATAACCAAAACCCGAAGGGCTGACATGATTATAGGAAATACAAATTCATAACCAAAACCCCGAAGGGCTGACATGATTATAGGAAATATAAATTCATAACCAAAACCCCGAAGGGGTGATATAAAAAGAAACATTATGCCGGGAACATTTTCTCAAATTTATATACAGGTTGTCTTTGCTGTGAAAGGCAGGCAAAACCTCATTTCCAATAATTGGAAAACAGACTTGCATAAATACATATCAGGCATTATTAAAGGCAAAGAACAAAAGCCAATCATTGTAAATGGAATGCCAGACCATATACACGCGTTTATCGGCCTGCGTCCTGCAATGCCTATATCTGATTTGGTACGGGATGTAAAAAATAATTCATCCAATTTTATTAACGACCATCATTTTGTTAAAGGAAAATTTTCATGGCAAGACGGGTATGGGGCTTTCTCGTATTCTCATTCACACATTGATAACGTGTATAATTATATTTTGAACCAGGAGGCACACCACAAGAAAAAGACATTTAAAGAAGAATATTTAGAATTATTAAAAAAGTTTGAAATCCCACATGAAGAAAAGTATTTGTTTGAGTGGTATGAATGAGTTTGATATGACACCCCTTCGGGGTTGGCAGCGGATGTAGAAATTATGATTTCTATAATTATTTCACCCCTTCGGGGTTGACTAAAATAAAATCATAATTCTATAATAAAGTCACCCTTTCAGGGTTAGGCGTTGAAAATAATTTTGAACAATTAAATTCTTTGACAATTAAATTCTTTGAACAATTAAATGCTTAGAACAATTAAATTCTTTGAACAATTAAATGCTTTGAACAACTAAATGCTTTGAACAATTAAATTCTTTGAACAATTAAATTCTTTGAACAATTAAATCCTTTGAACAATTAAATGCTTAGAACAATTAAATGCTAGGACAATTAAAATGCTTAGAACAACTAAATTTTTTGAACAATTAAATTCTTTGAACAATTAAATGCTTAGAACAATTAAATTCTTTGAACAATTAAATCCTTTGAACAATTAAATGCTTAGAACAACTAAATTCTTTGAACCAATTAAATCCTTTTGAACAATTAAATGCTTAGAACAACTAAATTCTTTGAACAATTTAATCCTTTGAACAATTAAATCCTTAGAACAATTAAATGCTTAGAACAACTAAATTTTTTGAACAACTAAATTTTTTGAACAATTAAATTCTTTGAACAATCAAATGCTTAGAACAACTAAATTCTTTGAACAATTAAATTTTTTGAACAACTAAATTTTTTGAACAATTAAATTCTTTGAACAATTAAATGCTTAGAACAATTAAATGCTTAGAACAACTAAATTCTTTGAAGAATTAAAATCCTTTGAACAATTAAATTCTTCGAACAATTAAATGCTTTGAACAATTAAATTCTTTGAACAACTAAATTCTTTGAACAATTAAATGCTTTGAACAACTAAATTCTTTGAACAATTAAATTCTTTGAACAACTAAATTCTTTGAACAATTAAATGCTTAGAACAATTAAATGCTTAGAACAATTAAATGCTTAGAACAACTAAATTCTTTGAAGAATTAAAATCCTTTGAACAATTAAATGCTTAGAACAACTAAATTCTTTGAAGAATTAAATTCTTTAATAAAAAAATTAGGAACGAAGTCTCGAAGTCGCAAAAGCCCGAAGGGCTGATATGATTATAGAAAAACAAATGAAATGGTTTATTCAAACCCCGAAGGGGTGACATATAAAATGTAAATGATTGAATAAAAAAATTAAAACGTGACCATTATGCCTGAAGAAAGTATCAGCCATATCAATTTTGATGAGCTCAATGAAAAAGCCATTTCGCAACCATTAATTAGGCACATCTACACAGCAGATCCATCTGCTCATGTATTCAATGGAAAAATCTATATCTATCCTTCACACGATATAGATGCGGGCGACTCATTTGACGATTTGGGAAGCCATTTTGCAATGGAAGATTACCATGTTATCTCAATGGATTCACCAACAAGCGAAGCAAAAGATAACGGAATTGCACTTCATGTGAACGATGTGCCCTGGGCCGAAAAACAAATGTGGGCGCCGGATGCGGCAGAAAAAGATGGGAAATACTATCTCTTTTTTCCTGCTAAAGATTATAATGGAATTTTCCGCATAGGAGTTGCCGTTAGTGGCTATCCTGTTGGCCCATTTACTCCACAAGCTGAGGCGATAAAAAATAGTTTTTCCATCGACCCTGCGGTTTTCAAAGACAACGATGCCTGCCTGGATGACCCAGTCAGACAGGAAAGTTATTATATGTATTTTGGTGGCATCTGGGGTGGCCAATTGCAGCGCTGGCGAGATGGGAGTTTTAATGCAGAACAACCGGAAAGTCCGACAGCACATTTACCAAAAGATAATGAGCCTGCGCTTTGTGCAAAAGTTGCAAAACTTACGAATGATTTATTAGAATTCGCTGAAAAGCCAAAACATGTTTTGATTCTTGATGAAAATGGAAATCCATTATTGCAAGGCGACACCGAAAGAAGATTTTTCGAAGCATCATGGATGCATAAATACAACGGCAAATATTATTTTTCTTATTCAACAGGCGACACCCATTTTATCTGTTACGCAATTGGTGATAATCCTTACGGGCCTTTTAAATATGCGGGAAAACTTTTAAATCCTGTTGTGGGCTGGACTTCGCATCATTCTATCGTTCAATTTGAAGGCGAATGGTATTTGTTTTATCACGACAGCAGTTTGAGCAAAGGCGTTACACATTTGCGCAGTATTAAGGTTGCAAAATTAATACATGATGAAAACGGTTTTATAAAAACAATAGAACCATATGGCGATTTGAAAGCATTGGTGTAAAAAAGTTGCGACAGTTTTAATGAACGCAGGATAAATAATTAACGGTAAAAAATGGTGGTGATTTTATGAAAAAATATATGATGAAGAAACGTTTCCTAACAACAATGATTTCGATATTGTTGTTACCCGGTAATATTTTCGGCCAGGTAAAATATACAAATCCAATTTTAGAAGGCTTTTATCCTGACCCAAGTATCTGCAGGGTTGATAACGATTATTATCTGGTCAATTCGTCGTTTGCTTATTTTCCGGGGCTTCCGGTTTTTCATAGCACTGATTTGGTTAACTGGAAACAAATCGGAAATGCGATGGATAGAAATACACAATTTAAAATTGGAGATGCACAGGTTTCAGGTGGTTTATTTGCACCGGCGATTCGCTACAACAAAGGCATCTTCTACATTATGTGTACCAATGTAAGTGAAGGTGGCAATTTTATCATCACTGCTACAAATCCGAAAGGCCCGTGGAGCGACCCGGAATTTACGCTAGCTATAAACGGCATTGACCCTTCACTGTTTTTTGATGATAATGGAAAAGCTTATATCACCTATAACAGCATTCCCCCTGATAATAAATCTTTGTACGAAGGTCATCGTACGATAAGGATAATTGAATATGACGTAACAACAAAAAAAACAGTTGGTGACAACAAAATTATTGTGAATGGCGGCACCGATTTATCAAAACATCCTATCTGGATTGAAGGACCACATTTGTACAAAATTAATGGTTGGTATTATTTGATGTGTGCAGAAGGAGGCACTGCTGACCAACATTCCGAAGTGATTTTCAGAAGTAAAAATGTAGAAGGTCCTTATGTTTCTTACGAAAACAATCCGATTCTTACTCAAAGAAATTTAGCCCCCACAAGAAAAAATCCGGTTACGTCAACAGGTCATGCAGATTTGGTGGAAACACCGAATGGAAAATGGTATGCGGTATTTCTTGGATGCCGCCCTTATGAAGGCGATTATTACAACACAGGCAGGGAAACCTTTATGGCGCCGGTTGAATGGAAGGATGGCTGGCCGGTTATCATTCCGAATCGTACACAAGTAAAGTATCAATATCCGGTTCCTTTTTCTTCAACAAAAAAAGTAGATAACCGCTTCAGCGGCAACTATACTTTTAAAGATGATTTTAAAGAGAAGCAACTAAACTATCGCTATGTGTTTTTGCGCAATCCGACAGAAGATCTTTACAAAATAAAAAATGGTTTTCTAGAATTGCCTTTAAAAGAAAACACGGCGGCAGAAAGAAAAACTCCGGCATTTATCGGGTTCAGACAGGCAAACTTAAAAGGTTACGGCGCAGTTAGTATGAAGTTCCGCGCTGCAGCGGAAAATGAAAAAGCAGGACTGATGATATTTCAAAATGACAGGTTTTATTATTTCTTATGCAAGTCAGTGAAAGATAGCAAGCCGGTTGTTGAATTATACAAATCTTCCGCAGGAAAAAATGAAAAAGAAGAACTTCTTGCTTCCGCTGAATTGAAGAACGACAAAGCTTTACAGCTAAAAATACAAGTGGACAACGACAAGTATAATTTCTATTATTCAGAAGAAAAAAATAATTGGATTTTATTAAAAGATAACGTGGATGGAAAATTCCTGAGTACTAAAACTGCCGGTGGTTTTGTGGGATGCATGTATACAATGTATGGAACATCAAACGGCCTTGCAACAACGAATAAAGCTTTATATGATTGGTTTGAATATAAAGGTGATGATGATATTTATAAAGAATTGAAGTAAGAAAAAAATCATTCTTATTTATTCGTTTACTGAAAAGCTATTCCAATTAGTAATTGCAGGTTTGAAAATTTGAAATTATGTTTTTGCAAAACAATTATAACAAATGAAAAAAGTATTGCTCATCACATTCGCAATGTTCCTATCAGAATTGATGATTGGACAATCAACGGAAGTAACCATTCCAGGCTCTCAAACAAAAACATTTACTTCATCAATCGTAAGTGGGCAGGAATACGTTTTACAAATATCATTGCCCGCAAGCTATAATGAAACCAATCAAAAATATCCTGTGGTGTATCTCATGGATTCGCAGTGGGATTTCCCTTTATTGACTGCTTTATACGGACAGCAATATTATGATGGGTTCGTTCCTGAAATGATTATTGTCGGCATTACGTGGGGCGGCAGTCATCCCAATCCCGATAGTTTGAGAGCAAGAGATTATACTCCATCAAATGAAAAAAGTTTGCCACAAAGTGGTCGCGCTGACAAATTTTTATCCGTAATTAAGAACGAGGTTTTTCCTTTGGTTCAAAAAAATTATCGCGTTGATGAAAATGATAAAACATTAATCGGTTGCTCCCTCGGTGGATTGTTTACGATGTACACTTTATTTACGCATCCCGAAATGTTTAATCGTTATGTAGCCGCCAGTCCGGCATTTACGTGGGACAACAACATTTTGTATAAGTATGAAGAGCAATATCACGCAAACAAATCCAATCCCTCAGCTAAATTATTTATGTGCGTAGGTGGCGTTGAAACAAGCGTGCCTGATTATGAAAAACTTGCTGCATTTTTAAACGATCGCCATTATTCCAATCTTCAAATTGAAAGTAAAGTGTTGGAAAACACAGGCCATTCCGGCACAAAGGGAATCGGTTATGAAAAAGGTTTGCAGTTTGTTTTCAAACGCCCTTCCATAAAATTATCTTCAAAAATTCTTGAACAATATAATGGAACATATAATTTAAGTGATGGAACGACTGTAAACGTAAAACCTGCTAGAGGCTCACTCACAGCATCTATCGGAAATAACACATTCAAATTATTGGCAGCATCTGAAACTGATTTTTACATCACTTCATTTTTTCTAAATATCCATTTTGTAAAAGATGAAAAAGGAATTGTTTCCGGCTTTCAATTAAACCGTTATGGTTCCAGTGAATTTGCAAAAAAGATAAAATAATATACAAATGCGACACGTTAAAAAACTGATTACATTTTGTTTTTGCCTCGGATTAATAACCTGTGTAAATGCACAAATCAGGTTGCCACAAATTATCCGCGACAGCATGATTTTGCAACGCGATGCCAAAATAAATATTTGGGGATGGGCGTCAAAAGGTGAAAAAGTAAGTGTGAAATTTAATGGCAAAACTTACCGAACAAAAACTGCCGATGATGGAAAATGGAAACTGCAATTATCGCCGATGAAAGCCGGCGGCCCCTATACAATGGACATTTCAGGCAAAAACAAAATTAAGCTTCATGATATTTTAATGGGTGATATTTGGCTTTGTGCCGGCCAATCAAATATGGTGCATCAAATGAAATTGCACAGTGTGTATTATCCTGATGAAATTCCAAACGCAAACTATCCTGATATAAGACAGTTTTGGGTTCCGAATACAACAGACCTTGTAAGCCCGCAAAGTGATTTGCCAGGCGGTTCATGGAAGTGGGCAAGCCCTGAAAATGTCGCTGACTTTTCTGCTGTCGCATATTTTTTCGCAAAAGATTTATATCAAAAATACCATGTGCCGATTGGTATCATCAATGCAAGCTGGGGTGGCGTTCCTATCGAATCGATGATGAGTGAAGAAAGTTTAAAATCATTTCCTGATATTCTTAAAACAATTGAAAAAAATAAAGACACCGCTTATGTAAATGGGGTTAACCGAAAAGTTTTTGCGGCTGCACGAAAAATGAAAAGACCCCAAGATAAAGGCATGGAAGAAAAATGGTTTTCGCCTTCTTACCAACCCAAAGAATGGCACAGGATTGCCATTCCGGGATTTTGGGCAGACGAAGGCGCGAAAAACCTGAATGGTGTTGTTTGGTATCGCAGGCAAATTGATGTGCCCGCTTCCATGACAAATGTGCCAGCAAAAGTTTTTCTGGGCCGCATCGTTGATGCCGATGAATTGTACATTAATGGAATTAAAGTGGGCTCTACCGGTTACATGTATCCGCAACGTCGTTATCCAATTCCTGATGGCGTTTTAAAGCCGGGGAAAAATTTATTTGTAGTTAGGGTTACCAACAATTTTGGCAAAGGCGGATTTGTTCCTGATAAACCGTATGAATTAATTGCAGGAAAAGACACAATTGACCTGACAGGTTACTGGCAATATAAAGTTGGATTATTAAATGAGCCGCACCGTGGTGGCAGAGGCTTTGGCGGGTTTGGTATTGCATTACAAAATCAACCGACTGCATTATACAATTCAATGATTGCGCCTTTAATTAATTATGCAGTTAAAGGATTTGTCTGGTACCAGGGTGAAAGTAATACGGGCAAGCCTGATGAATATGCAAAGCTGCAACCAGCCATGATTAAAGATTGGCGAAGCAAATGGAATGAAGGCGATTTGCCCTTTTTATTTGTGCAGCTTCCCGGCTTTGGTGATTACGATTATCTTCCATCAGAAAGCCAATGGGCGCTTTTCAGAGAAGCCCAGGCAAAATCGTTGTCTGTTCCGAATACAGCAATGGCTGTTGCCATTGATTTGGGCGAATGGAACGATATTCATCCTGACCGTAAGAAGCCTGTTGGTGACAGGCTTGCACTTGCAGCAGAGAAAATTGCTTATGGAGAAAATATCGTGTATTCGGGACCGTTATATCAATCTTCGAAAATAGAAGGTGATAAAATCATTATTTCCTTTACACATACAGGCACCGGATTAAGTACCAATGATGGTGAACCCCCTGCTGAATTTGCCATAGCAGGAGAAGATAAAAAATTTGTTTGGGCAGATGCGAAAATTGATGGCGATAAAATAATTGTCTCCAATGAAGATGTGCCGAATCCAAAATATGTTCGTTATGCCTGGGCAGATGCCCCTATTAATCCAAATCTAATTAATAAAGAAGGCTTGCCTGCTGCGCCTTTCAGAACGGATGAATGAGAAATTATCATTAATAAAATGAATCATGAAAATAAAAATTCAGCTTATTTATTGCCTTACTATATCATTATTTTTGATTTGCTCCTGCAAAAAAAATAATGATACAACAGGAACTACGCCGCCTGCAACACCTCTGCCTCCGGCTACTTCAGACACTTCCGGCACTTTGAAAGATGCCGCTGATTTCGATATTGGCTTTGCGGTCGACTATTCGCCATTTATCAACAATAGCGCCTATCGGGCTGTGGTAGCGAGAGAAGCGGATAATGTAACTTTCGGCTATAACATGAAGCACGGCGCCATTGTAAAAGATGATGGCTCTTTTGATTTTACAAATGCAGACGCTATGTTGAATGTTGCGACGAGCGCAGGACTAAAAGTATATGGACATACATTGGTTTGGCACGAAAATCAAAATGCTACCTATTTAAATTCTTTAACCGCAGGTGCGCCTGATTCATCAGCACCTAATATTCTTATTAACGGAAATTTCGAGACAAATTCCGGTGGCAATTTCTCGGATTGGTCAGTGTATAATACCAATGGCGCTACATTTTCTGTAGGCAGCGGCACAAATGAAGTACATGGAGGAACTGCTTCTTTAAAAATTGTGAATCCAAATAATTTTACGACGGAACAATGGAAAGTTCAGATAGCAAGCGACCTTTTCAATACAACTGTAAACACTTCATACAAAGTGTCTTTTTGGATAAAGTCTTTATCTGGCGCAGGTTCCGGAAGATTGTCCACGCAACCGACAGCGCAGTATCAATCTGATTTTACCACAACATCGGGCTGGAAACAAATCACCTGGACATTCACGGCAAAAGATGCACAAACAAGAATTTTATTTGATATGGCTGCGGTTGCAAACACCTATTTTATTGATGACGTAACTGTACAGGATGCAAGCGCTGTTTTGCCTGCGGATGGTTCAAAAGTAGCTGCTGCTGTTGACTCAGCTATGAGCAGATTTATCAGGGCGATGGTGACGCATTATGCCGGCAAAGTAAAAGCGTGGGATGTGGTAAATGAATCAATGGCCGATGGCGCAAGCGGATTGAGAACCAGTGCCAATACGCCCGCATCCAATGCTACCGACCGTTTTTTCTGGTCAGATTATTTGGGAAGGGATTATGCGCTGAAAGCCTTTCAATATGCCAAAGCAGCAGACCCGAATGCATTGCTTTTTATAAACGATTATAACCTGGAATATAACAGCGCCAAGCTGGATTCATTGATAAATTATGTATCCGAATTAAAAAGGAAAGGAGCACAAATAGATGGTATCGGAACGCAAATGCATATCAGTATCAACACTTCCAAAAGCGGTATTGACAACATGTTTCAGAAGCTGGCAGCCACAGGCCTGAAGATTCGTGTTTCTGAATTGGATGTGAGAATAAATCCAAATAATACCACAGGATTTACACCAACAGCAGCTTTGTTTGCAACGCAGGCCGACATGTATAAATATGTCGTTCAATCTTTTCTAAAGAACGTGCCGGCATCACAGCGTTATGGGATCACTGTTTGGGGAGTGAATGACGGTGGAAGCTGGATTATAACCAGTCAGAAACAGGCAGATAATCCTTTGTTGTTCGATGATAATTTTGGTAAAAAGCCGGCTTTTTATAGTTTCTTGCTGGGATTGAAAGGAAAATAAATTTTCGAACAATCCTATTGACAGCCGGATAAAAAATAAACATGAATAAAATTTTTGTATTTATTTTCTCGCCCAGTTTTTTTATTCATTTGTCATTGGGGAATTCAGAAAGTAAAATTGTCTAAACATGAATAGTGCATCTGAAATACCAACCCGCCTTCGACAAGCTCACGCTGACATCCTTCTGTCATGTTGAGCTTGTCGAAACATGGAGCTTGTCGAAACATGGAGCTTGTCGAAACATGGAGCTTGTCGAAACATGGAGCTTGTCGAAACATGGAGAGAAGAATATTTTGAGCATACTTTAATAAAAATTTTCAAGCCAAATAAATTCAACACATGAAAAAGGTTTTTCTTTTTTTGCTTGCAATAATAATTTCCGAATTCATTATCGCACAAGACACAACCATTAACGGCATATCGTACCCAAAACCTGTGAACTTCACCTCGCAGCAAAACCAGGAAAATATGATGAAGCAATTGGGTATAACGGAACTTCGCCCGGGACCAGGCGGCAATCCATCTGCTCCAAACCATGCGAATTATGACACGACAAAAGCAGACCCATGTCCAAGACTTCCCGACATTCTTACAACAAAAAACGGGAAAAAAGTTACTACTCGGGAAATGTGGTGGAAGGTGCGCCGCCCGGAAATTGTTGAAGATTATGAAAGCGAAGTGTATGGAAGAATTCCGAAAAATGTTCCCAAGGTAAACTGGACGGTAAAGGTTACAGACCGCGAATTTATCCTTCGTGGATTCATACCGGTAATCGCTAAAGAAATTGTTGGCCACGTAGATAACAGCGCGTATCCGTTAATCAATGTGGATATTAAAATGATGCTGGTTGTGCCGGCAAACGTGAAAGGCCCTGTTCCGGTATTGATGATGTTTGGGCAGCCTTCATTTCCTTCTCCCGCCCAACCATCCAATGATGACATGGAAACGTTGAATGCAACCTTCAAAGATTTGATGGTAAAAACCAACCCGGAAGTAAAAAAGATTTTTGATAAATATCCTGCCTATACACCCATCACAAAAACCACCATCAATTTCTTTGCACCGCAAACAGGCGAGGCATCTCCTACAGAACAATTGCTGGCAGCAGGTTGGGGCTATTGCACCATTGACCCAAACAGCATCCAGGCTGATAATGGTGATGGATTAACCAAAGGAATCATTGGTTTGGTGAATAGGGGCCAGCCGCGTAAACCTGGTGATTGGGGCGCTTTAAGAGCCTGGAGCTGGGGCGCAGCTAGGGCATTGGATTACCTCGAAACAGACAGCCTTGTGGATGCAAAAAAAGTGGGCATAGAAGGTGTATCAAGATATGGAAAAGCAGCGCTTGTTACTATGGCTTTTGAACCACGTTTTGCCACCGTATTGGTAGGCTCATCCGGGAAAGGTGGTGCAACATTACTCCGCAGAAATTTTGGGGAAGCAGTTGAAAGCCTTACCGGCAGCGGAGAATCTCATTGGATGGCAGGTAACTTTTTAAAATACGGCGCTGAAAAATCTTCGTTTGGAAGAAAAACCGGCTGCGATCTGCCTGTTGATTCTCATGAATTGATTGCGCTATGTGCGCCACGTCCGGTTTTTATTAGTTATGGAATTCCGGAAAAAGGAGATGCCAATTGGCTCGATCATCGGGGAAGCTATATGGCAACAGTAGCGGCAGGAAGTGCGTACAAATTATTAGGCGTGAAAGATTTGGGAGTTGGCAATGATTATATGAAAGAAAAAAAACCGCCCGTCAATGTTGGCTTGCTCGATGGCCAGCTTGCGTGGCGCCAGGATGATGGCGGGCATACCGACGCACCCAATTTCAAATACTTTATTCCGTGGGCAAGCAAAAATTTGAATTACGAAAGAAAATCAAAATAAAATTTCAACAAAAAATGAAAGACCATATCAATATAAAAAAAGCACCGGTTATTTTATTCATAATTCTCTTGTGTAACGGTAATGCGTACACGCAAACAGATATCACATGGAATCATAAAAAATGCGCTGTCGTGCTTACTTATGATGATGGTTTAAACATTGATTTAAGCAATGTAATTCCGGCATTGGATTCTTCGGGTTTGAAAGGAACTTTTTATATCTCTGATTATTTTTACGGATTAAATGCGCAGATAGACAGCTGGCGCAAAGCCGCTGCAGAAGGCCATGAGCTCGGCAATCACACTATTTGGCATCCTTGTGACGGAAGCTTGCCTGGCAGAAGTTTTGTAAAACCCGATTATGATTTACATACTTACACAGTGAACAGAATGGATAATGAAATTCTGGAGATGAATAATATTTTAAAAGCGATTGATGGAAAAGATGAAAGAACATTTGCTTATCCGTGTGGCGATATGAAAATTCATGACTCTGCTTACCTGGATTATTTAAAATATAAATTTATCGCTGCGCGCGGCGTATCGCCTGAAATGTTGCCCATTGATAAAATCGATTTAAACAATATAGGCTGCTATATGGAAAATAATTCCACCGCCGAAGAAATGATATCGTTGGTAAAAAAAGCCATGCAAACACATACGTTATTGGTTTTTCTTTTTCATGGTGTGGGCGGTGAGCATAACATCAATGTTTCGAAAGAAGCACATAGCGCCCTGTTACATTTTTTAAAGCAAAATGAAAAAGACATCTGGATAGCACCCATGATCGATGTGGCAAAGTTTATAAAATCAAAACAATAGATATTTGTTCGTCTGCCGCATGCTACGCACATTAAACGGTTTCGGGTTTCAGCACTGGATTCTTCCTCCACTTTTTGCCTATTTTCACTTTGTTATTCGCCGGCTTGCTGGGCGATAAAATCTCCGGTTGGGGTTTAGCCTTTGCCAAATGCAGTAAAGTGCCTTTCAGTTGGAAAGGTATGATTGTAAAAAAGCCAGGTTTAAATTCCCCGGCCTTTGTCGTGGCTGTCCTAAAAAGAACGGAAGATCATCTCACATTTCGTTGTTATTGATTTTGTAGGGTTGCCAACCTTAAAAAGGTTGGCAACCCTTATGCTGATCTCTTACATTTTTGTTGCTGTTGGTTGCCATCCGTTGGCCGCATCCAGCGTTAATTTTATTTCTACAGGTTGTGATGGTGCTGCTATTGATTCTTTCTTCGGCTCCGGCTTTATAATTGGTTGAAATTTAACTTCCAGGTAATCGTTCATTGCCGGGTTACCCAGATAATATTGTGATGCCTGTGGCCGGTAGGCGCCTTCTACCGCCTGCGGCAACAACTGGGTGCTGTTGTTACGATCCAGCAGCAACATTCCTTCTCTATGCACCCAGTTGAAAAATAAATTGCCTTCGTTCATTTGACGCAATACAAATCCTAAGGGGTGTATCACCATATTTACGATGCCGAAATGGCCAATCATTTCCTGTATCTCTGCCCGCTTTTCTTCATCCACTACTGTTGCATGCGGGGTAATAATCAGAAGGTCACACGTAAACTGCCGCTCTTCCTTAAAATGGGTTTTAGTAAATGCGCTCCGCTGGATGCTAATATTGGTTTTACAACCAAAGCAATAAATGATGAGTGCGTTTAATTGGTTAGCGATCAGTTTCCTGATACAGTAAACTGCATTTTGTTCCTTGCCGTTAAGTTGGCCCATGTAATTTTTCATGTTTGTAAATTTTTATGGAAATGATAAATAAAGTTTTACTCTTTGTTGATTTGCTTCCATATATCCTGCAGCACTATATGGATGCATTTTATTCTCTCTGTTAGAATCGAAAGCTCATTATCGCAAACCTGAAAGTCGTAAGAGTAACGCGCATCCAGGTAAGCATTGTCTAAAAGCCGCATCAGCTTTTGGTCACCTGGATCAGAGGGTTTAAAAACATCCCTCAACTGAAGCGAGTATAATGCGGCTGATCTTAAGAGATAGTCAATCAAATGAATTTCCAATACGTATCTCATATGTACCCGTAATATTGTTTTCAAAGCATGCTCTGCTGATTGATGCAGCATAAAGACCGCCAAATTCTTTTGATTAGCACGCCGATAAAATTCTGCACCGGCATAAAAACTTTGGCTCAATTGCCAGCCAAAGGCAAATTTTTTTTCACATTCTTTCTTCCATAATTGCTCTTTAATAACCTGTGATGCCGGGCAATTATTAACGCATTCAGGCGAGGCCTGATCGGACTCATACAATTCCCGGTAAAAAGATTGATTCAACATTGTTTTTATTTAATCGGTTTTTGTTTGTAGGTTGTTAACAACAGTTAATTCGCGAAGCTCAATCAGATGTAAGGCTTCCATAAGTTTAAGCAGGTAATAATAAATTGATAACAAATCCAAATCCGTTTCTTCCCCATAAGAGGATAAGGCAGCGTCTAAAACATCATGCAAAGTCAGTTCCCATTGTTGTGCTGATTGATACTGGAAAAATATCTTCAATGCCCGGTATGGATTTTTATATTCCTTACGGGTAACATGCCGCGGAAAAAAATCCCACGGGGTAAAATATCTGGTTTCACGGGAGTAAAGCCTGGTGTCCATAAATTCTGTGGAAGAAATAATACTTGTAGGTTCTCTGTTTTGGCGATTAATGCTATCAGCAGCTTTAACAACAGAATTAAAAACTTTGAAATCAAAAACCAAATTACAAGGATCTCCTTTATGAAATATCTTTTTTTTCTCTGCAAAAAATAAGCTTTTTTTTATGGTTTTACGGTAGGAAACAATGCTGTCATTCTCAAAACAGCAGGTGACGACTTTATAAGGATCATAAATTACCTCCCTAAGCCAGCAAAATGTCTGAAACGGATCTTTATTTTTTGTTTTTTTCATTTTTAATCGCTTTACTGTTGGTTGTACTTCTCTCAGTTGCTGCTTCCACAGCAAAGTACACGTTCTACTATCCTGTATCCCACATATTTACTTTGTGTTTTACCGCTTTTGCTTTGTTTTTTAAAACGCAACCATTGAAAAACGCGTGGGCGGAGATATGAAATATATTGAAGGCAAAAGCGACCCCATGCATTCTTACTTTGAAAAAAATAAAACCAACCGCTACAGCACTCAGCTTTCCATCAGCCATAAACTGAATGATAAAACAAAAATCAGTTTTAAAAACGGCTTCAGTTATTACGGCCGCTCTATTGGGATTCCGGATTATTTATTTTCAGGAGTGCAGCTTTCATCTTACACCGAAATGAATTTTATTTTCAAAAGAGAAAAATCAGAATGGGTAGGCGGAATAAATTTTCTTACGGACGAATTTAAACAAGACAAGCAGGATACCATAATTCCGGTCAATTATCGTCAAAATACGGTCGGCGCTTTTTTGCAAAATACATGGGACGCCTCAGAAACTATTACCATTGAAACGGGCTTGCGGGGCGACTATCAAAATATTTATGGCTTTTTTCTACTGCCAAGAATCTCAGCGTTGTTCAAAATAAATAATCATTTCGCTTCGCGGCTCGGCGGAGGCCTGGGCTATAAAGTTCCCAACGTATTCACCGAAGATGCCGAAAAAATTCAATTTAAAAATGTATTACCGGTTGATATCAAAAACCGTCATGCTGAAAAATCTTATGGAGCAAATTTTGACATCAACTACCGGGCAGGTTTATTTAACGACCAGGTTTCAGTAAGTGTCAACCAGCTTTTTTTCTACACACGGATCAATGATCCATTAGTGCTCACGCAGCTTACGAGTGGCTATTATGAATATTTGCAGCCAAAAGGATTTATTGACACAAAAGGGATTGAAACAAATCTAAAGCTGACTTATAACAATTTCAAGCTTTTTATTGGTTATACCTTTGCAGAGGTGCAACAGCATTATTTAACAACAAGTCTGTTCCCGCTTGTTGCCAAAAACAGGTTCAATAATGTGTTGATGTATGAAGTGGAAGACAAGCTCAAAATTGGTTTGGAGGGATATTATTATTCGCCTCAAAAACTGAGCGACGGCTCTACAGGAAAATCTTATTGGTTGTGTGGATTAATGGCAGAAAAGCTGTGGGAGAAATTTTCATTGTTCATAAATTTTGAAAATATTCTTGACGTGAGGCAAACAAAGTTTGACACCATTTATACGGGAACTATTACCAGCCCGGTTTTCCGTGATATATATGCACCTCTTGATGGTTTTATTTTTAATGGTGGTATCAAAATCAGACTATGACACTTACAATATTCATTTATGAATAAGACAACTTACCGGGTTTCCAAAATGGATTGTTTTTCAGAAGAAAGCATCGTGAGGATGAAGTTAGAAGAATTTAAAAACATTCATGCTCTTCATTTTGACATTCCTCAGCGCCAGGTGGCTGTAATACATGAAGGAAACGCCGGCCCGATAACAGCCGCAATCAATAGTTTACATCTGAATTCCTCATTAATCACCACAAAAAAAATAAATGAGGATGAATCACTATTATTTGTAAATACAGAAGGCAACGAAAAGAAAATACTATGGCAGGTGCTTACCATAAATTTGTTCTTTTTTGTTCTTGAAACTATTACCGGTTTTATATCAGATTCAATGGGGTTGGTGGCAGATAGCCTCGATATGCTTGCAGACGCTTTTGTTTATAGTTTGGAATTGTTCGTAGTTGGCAAAGCAACATTTCAAAAAAGAAAAGTATCAAAGATCAGTGGGTATCTCCAGTTATCACTTGCAATCCTGGGAGGCACTGAAGTTATAAGAAGATTTTTGGGACATAGCGAACCGCCGGACTTTAAAATAATGATTTGTATTTCAATACTTGCACTTGCCGGAAATGCGATTACACTCTTTTTGCTTCAAAAGCCCAAAACAAGCGAGCCCCATATAAAGGCAAGTGTGATATGCACTTCAACCGATGTTATCGTTAATGCCGGAGTAATAATCGCGGGCATATTGGTTTACCTCACCGCCTCAGAATTGCCGGATTTGATCATCGGAATGATCGTTTTTATTATAGTAGGAATGGCATCTTATAGAATGTTGAAATTATAATTTATTTGCCAGCCGCATGGCAGATGGCTCACAGAAAAACAAGTTCTTGATGAATCCAAAACAAAATGCCGCAATTAAAGCAATGGTTGAACCTGCCAGATCAAATACTGTCGGTTTTTTACATACCTTTATAAATAACTAATCTTTAAGATTTAAATTCGCTTATGATGAGTACAGCAACTATAAAAAAGATACATGAAGGACGCAACGTAAAGCGTTTCCGCGAAATGCTCGGCATTAAGCAGGATGCCCTGGCTGCTGACCTTGGCGACGACTGGAACCAACAGAAAGTTTCGCTATTGGAACAAAAGGAAACGATTGATCCCACGTTGCTGCAACAAGTTTCTGCTGCACTAAAAATACCTGCTGAAGCTATACAGAATTTTGATGAGGAACAGGCAGTGAATATTATTGCCAATACTTTTTCTTTAGATAATGGTTCAATTTTCAATGCACACAACACAAATCCTGTATTCAATCCAGTTGAAGCGATTCTTAAATTGCACGAAGAAAAGATTGCTTTGTATGAAAGGATGCTGAAAGAAAAAGATGAGATGGTGGCGAGGTTGGAGAAGTTGTTGGAGGCGAAATGAGCAACCTACGGAAAGCGAAAAGATTAAAGAATTTGTAACTGCAAAAAGCAGGAATTATTTTTTTACATGTTTAGTCAGGTTTAGTATTTTTAGTATCTAATTGCTTTTCCATTAACTTAAAAACTAACATTATGCCACTAATTACTTGCCCAGATTGCACCAAGGAAATTTCAGACAGCGCAGAAAACTGTCCAAATTGCGGAAGGCCTATGGAAACAAAAATGAAATGCCCAAACTGCAAATCAACAAATATTCATCAAATAAGCACGGGTAGTAAAATCGGGTCGGCACTAATGTGGGGTGTGCTTGCTGCAAATAAGCTAAAGAGCAGCTATCAATGCAACAGTTGTAAGTTTAAGTGGTAGCAAATTCAAGGGTTGCCTTCAACCTGATTTCGAAGTATATTTCCTTTATCCTAAAATAAAAAATTTCCTCTTACGGCACAAGCGAAACCTTTGCGCAAGCTGGCGTCATATAGGGAAAACTTTAATGATCGTTTTTCGCTAAATTTACTTTATGGAGATATTACAAATTCTAAAATGGCCAATAACCGTTTTGGTGAGCCTCATTATTATTGCGTTAATGTTTAAGGTTGAATTTAGTAAACTGTTAAGCAAAGCGAAAGGTTTCAATTTAAAAGCTGGTGGTTTTAAATTTGAAACGCAGGAAGAAAAATTAGTCGCAAACCAAGACGAAGTGGTCGAAAAGGAACAACAAAAGTCCTTACTTGAAAATGCTACAAAAATTTTCCGGCCAGAAACAATAGTTCTTTTTCGAGGATATGTTCAACTAGAAACAAAATATGAAACTTTGAGTAGTGATCACGACAAGTTCAACCGACTATTGGACTATTCAGTTATAATATATATTCTTAAAAGGTTTGAATGGATTTATGATAATATTTTTGGTTCTCAAATTGCTTTATTGCAGGCGCTTAATTCTTTAGGACCACATGATAATACTATATTCAACTTTTATTACGCGCAGGCCAAAAAAAGATATCCTGAAGCTTATGAAGGTTTTTCGCTTGAAACCTACCCAAAATTTCTTTTCTCTAATAACTTAATAGCTGTAGATAATGATCAAAAAATTCAAATTTCAATTTTGGGATTGGATTTTTTGAAATATTTGATAGACGCAAGAAAAAACTTATTTAAAGACTTGTAAAAAGCTTTCTATATTTTTTTATTTTCTAAAATTATTTACCTTTACTGTTGATTCAGATCTTTGACAGACGGAAATATTTCAGATTTAATTTAATTAATAACTACATCGCAATCACACTACATCGCAATCACACTACATCGCAATCACACTACATCGCAATCACACTACATCGCAATCACACTACATCGCAATCACACTACATCGCAATCACACTACATGGCAATCACACCACATCGCAATCACACCACATCGCAATCACACCACATCGCAATCACACCACATCGCAATCACACCACATCGCCATCACACCACATCGCAATCACACTACATCGCAATCACACTACATCGCAATCACAACCCAATTAAGAATTTAGATTAAATAATCAATATTTTTTGTCCGCAAGGGGTATGAAGCAATTGTTACTATTACGATTGTACTTAAACTAAAAAATAATATAAATGAAAATAAAAACTTCATTTGATATAAGAATAAAGCCAATAGAGTTCCTTTGTTGTATGGCGTTAATAATTATTGTTGCCTTGATAGTTAATGGCAATGTTAAGGAGGCATGTACAATTTTTACAAAATGGATGCAAACTGTTCTGAATGGAAAAGTAACGGTTTTATAAATTCAACTAAGTGATACCCACGAGTTTGTGGCGAGTACCACTTTTTTTTTGTTGGATTATAATCGATATACCGGTTACGGTGTACAGGAAATTATTGTAAAGGTCGCCAACCTTTGAAGGTTGGCAACCCTGATCCTCATCGTCACTCGCACCTTGATCGTCACACAGAAACATTTTCCTGTTTTGTCGGGTTTCAACAGGCTCCTATCACAGGTTTTCTTTCTAATTGCAAGTGCAGCGCTTCCAGCAGGCAAACCAACTTTTGGTATCGGCTATAAGCTTCTTAATCCGCTTTCTTGGGATTAGTCACTGGAGTGAGCACCGGTTTAATGTAAATTCGTCTTATAAACACTTTTCCAATAAAAAAATATGATTAAAGTTTACATGGACTGGAATGTAATGGCACAATTAAAAAATGATAGCCATCAAGAACTAAAAGAAATTTTATCAAATAAGAATCAATTTCTTATTCTCTATTCAACAGCCCATATTGGAGATATACTTTCCAGCTCCGATGGGAGTGAAAAGCGGCAAAAGTATATTGACTCTGATTTAGAATATATTAGTAGAATGACGGATGATAGATGCATTTTTATTGAAGGAGAAAAAGTTGTAGTGGATTATTATTCGCCGAAAGAATTATTTGAACAAAGAATTAGTGGTATACATCTATTAAGCGATCTAGCCACTAAGGGCCTTTTTTCAATTTTTGAAGGAATGGATATTCCCCAAGAAGTGATTCATTCTTTTAATGATAGAATGAAATCAATGTCTGTTGAATCTATTTTTACCGACACAGTAAATGCTCCAGAAAAGACGGAACACATTGAGAAGTTTTTTCCGGGATTGAAAGAAAATCCAACATTTGAAGGATTAATTACTGGTTTTATCAGAATGATCCAAGGATTGAATGAAAATGAAAGCTATAAAGATTTAAGACAGACTGTACAATCGGGCTTAAAGATAAAAAGAGATAAAATCTTTGATTCAAAAGCACCATTTGAAATAATAAACAAGGCTTATGAAAAGGCTGGTATTGAAAGATCAGACCAATTAAAAAATTCTAAACAAGGACCAGCATGGTACAATCAAATTTGTAATGAATATATTCAGTTAGATATGCATGGCTATCAAGAGGATAATATAAATACTAAAAAAGGAAGGAAAGAAACATTTAAAAACACCACTGAAGATGCTTTTCATTGTGCATTTGCAACAGGGAGCAATTTCTATATAACAAATGATCATAAAACTTATAATAAAACAAGAAAGATTTATGAAAAGTTAGCATTACAAACGGCTGTTATGAAACCGGATGAGTTTGTTAAGCACTTTAAAGATTACTTAGATATTGAGAATGATGCAGCTAACTTCTATTTAATAAATGAAGTTATAAAAACCTCTAAGTTTTACGAAGAAGATATGAACGATTCTAAATTAAGAATTTATCCTATCCCGTATTTTTTATTTAATTTTTTTAATAAGGTTATGGTAATTGTTAATAATCATGAAGAAATAGATTCGATAATTCTAAGCAGAACTAATCCAACGTATAACTTCCTTTTGCCTATTGAAATAAGTACACTTATAACCAGATTGATTACAATTTTCGGTATAGATCAAGAAGGGCTCGGAGAGTTAAACAAAGTGGAATTAGACGATAAGGAATGGAAAGAAAGAGTATGGGTTCAAGAAAACGCTAGATGGACTTTAAGAAGATTGAATGGTCATTTCCAGCTTTATTTTACCTTTTGAGAAGTTTTTTTCCCTCGCTATCCTTAGATTTAAAATACCAAATATAGAAAGTGTCTGCTGTTCTGAGTTTGCCTCAGGACAGCGGCTTTTTTTTATTTGAACATTTCTAAGAATAGCAGGAGTTTTTTTGTCGAGTTAAAGCCATTCATTTTTAAGCAGCCTTTTTTCAACACGAAGCGCATTCTTTTTATTAGCAGCATCCAAAAACCTTATGTACGAAATCTGGTTTTCAGATGTCTCGTTTTGATAGTAGTTTGAACATTGTTTTAAAAAACTTCGCAAGCTTTGTTTTCCAAAAGGGCCTTCAAATTCATTTGAGTCGTTTTGAACAAACAATTCTCCAACTACGTTTTCAGGAATCTTCATAAACTAATTTTTAAATTATTGAACGTTTTTACCACTTACCACAAAGGTATTTTGATAGTCGAAGAATATCACGTGAAAAAAGGGGAGAAAAATAATTGGAAGTTTGGGTAAGACCTTCAGCCAGTTTTCTATTTATAACTTATTATTCTGGATTTATTCTCTGAAGATGCATATGTACCTTTTATCTGTTTTACTCATGTTCATACAGAAATCCATATAAGTGTTGCTTTCATTAATATTCCGTTGCAGCGTTTTTCATTAGAAATCATTTTAATTTACCAGTGTCGGATCAAACGAAATCCAACCTCTTGTGTCCGTCGCATTAATTATTGGATTTTCACAATATTTCCAAACTCCTTGCTCTTTTGGAATAATGATTCCACCCATCAAATTTTTCCCAGTTGCATTTTGGTTCTGAATATATTCATGCAATGCATTATGCTTTTTCACAAACTCCGGATCAGAATCCAAGGTTTTAGTGTCAAACAATGCAACTGGCCCCTTCTTTAATTTTATTACAAAATCAACATAAAAGCCACGGGTAATTCCTTCTTTATCTTGGTAAGTAACTGCAAAGTCTTCCTTGTTTTTATCGCCATTCTTATACCACCACTCAATATAATCTTTTTGTTCTTCAAGAAATTGCGCAAACCCTTTCTCCGGTGTACTTGCATTTATATTTTCATAAAATGGATCTAAAGCGAAGGAAGAAGCATCCTTCTTTTGATACAATTCATTGTAGATTTTTTCAGCCGGAACATCCCACTTGCTTTCTTCCACTCTTTTACTTGCAAGAGCGGCCTTTTGCTGCATCAGTGTTTCATGTTTTTCCAACGCCCTGTCTATTAATTCAATAAAGCGGGGGCGATTTTGCTGATACAAAATAATTTTTACCGCATCAAATTCATTGATGGACAAGTACTCTTCCAAAAACATCTTCAAAGACATTTCCAAAACAGGTGTTGAATCCACTTTTGCATAAGCGCCTACATGATTACGGGAAAATTGCCGGAATAAAATATCCAATTCAGATTGTGTTTTTGCAAATCGTTCCATATCCTTCACTGCTGTAGCGCCCACTTCAACGTGTATTTCTACATCTTTTGGAATCGGAATTTCTATATTATTTACGTCAAGCTCGATAAACTTTTTCTTTAACTGTTCTGTATTATAGATGAAAATACCACTTGAAGCTGCTGTTTCAGGATCAGCCGTAACCTCAAAGTATTCCTCAGCCGCTTCATATAAACATCGTCTGAATTTTGAGCTCAAACGATTACGGGTTAAGCGGGTATTGATAAAGTAGGAAGTAAGTTCTATAGACTTGTAATCCTGAATTCTAATGGCTTTGTTCTGAACAATATAATCCACATCATCCTGAACGATAATGATCTGATCTTTACTCAAATCTGTATAAACGTATCCATAATTTAGGATTGCATCAGGATAGTGTTTTTGTTCCGGCATTCGAAGTATCCGCCCTACCGTTTGAATAGTAAAGGTTTCCTGTTGAATTTCCCGGAAAATAAGTAAGACAGCAGCACGTGGGCAATCCCAGCCCAAAGAAATTGCTTGTTTGAATAATAAGACATCCACCATGCTATCAGGTTTTTCTATATCATCCAAATTCGTTTTTTCATTACTTAACCAAATTGCAAGGCGGTTATTTTTTGTTGTGATTCCTTTTACTTCTAACCATGTTATTACCTCTTCTTTTATCTGGATATCCCTTACACTTTCTGTTTTAGTATCATTAGGAAGTTGAATCAGCAATAGCGGATTGATTTTCACTCCAAGCTTCTGATAGGCCTCAGCCAATTCATCTTTCTTCTTCAACGCCAATTGCATCAATACCTGCTCTAATGATCTTCCCTGTTGATTATGCGCATCCAAAGCTGGATTCAAAATTACTCCCTCTTTTATCATTTCTGCTGCCACTACATCAGGCCGCTTAATCGTATAGCCATAATCAGAATGATATAAGGGCGTTGCAGAAACATCTATTTCAATTTTTGCATAAATCTTTTGCAAAAGATCCTGCGCTGCCCTTCCTCTTGAAGCAAACAAATGTGCTTCATCGAGTATTACAATCACTTCCGTATCATCAAGCCGAGCCTGGTTGATGTATTGTATCAGCGTTTTATCGCTTTCATTTTCTTTGATGAATAAATTCCCTTCTTTGTTGATAGATTGCCAGTTCAAAAACAATACTTCATTCGGATTTAATTTATCGTCTGAAATATCTTCAAACTGAATCGGCTTAATACTTCTCAATTCTGCAAAATAATTTTTCAATGCATTGAAGCTTTGCAAATGCAATTGATTAGGGGCAATCCATATAAAAGCAAGCCGTTTTTGAGGTACATCTAATCTGTGAGGAAGTTCTTCACAAAGGCTGTTGAGAAAAGCTGCCATTGTAACCGTTTTGCCTGCCCCGGTTGGAGCTTTAAAAACCATCTTTTGCCTGGCACCAGGCATCTTTAACAGACTGAAGGTATCTTTAATCAAACCGTCTACTGCTTCGCTTTGGTATGTTTTTAATTCAATCATCTTTTATTTATTTGCCAGATTTTTTCATTTTGCCAATTTTTTGGAAAGCCCATTTCTTTTTCCTGCATCAACGGACAGTTTTTCATTAACCCCACTAAATTATTTTTAAATTCATGACCAGGGCTTATTATGTTTAGTACATATTGCATACAACATATATAAGCATAGATCTTATAGGGAAGTATTTGTTGGTTTACTATAAAAGTATTCAGTGGCTTTTTGGGAAATTTAATCTGGGTCATTCTCCTGTTCCATACCCGGCCGTGATGGGCACAAACATTTCTTAATAAGCTGAAGCACTGCATCCAGTTCTCAAGGATAGAATTTGCTTTTAATCCAAAATGGCGGGTTACTTCATCCTTGCAGGAATTATCTTTTAAATTGGAAAATATTTTAGACAACAAGCCAATACTGCTTACTTCAAGGCTCATCCATGAGGGCGGCTCCTGTGGGTCATTATAAGTCTGCTTATAATGCTTAATAAATGTTTCATTGCTCCGATCTACTTCTTTTTGCAGGGAAGCAATCTGCTTTGCAAAAAACATCGAATTATTGTATAGCTCGGGCTTAAGATGCCAGAACGAACCGTGCACAATCGCATATTGATAGATGATCTGTGTTCTTAAAGAAATTTCTATTTTTTCAATAGCATTATACAAAAGCAGCCTTAATTTCCTGTCAAAGACATATAATTTCAAAATTTCTTCAAAAGAAAGATTCCTATTGAAAGGTTGACCTTTTTTGTCATTGTCCTGAAATGGATAAGTGTACGCCCTAAGGCGATAATAACTGATATTCGAAAGATAATGTGCTGCTTTAGCTTCATCTCCAAAATTGAGACCCCGCTGTTTTAACTTTTCTATTTGTTCCGTAATGGTAATGGGTAACTTGGTATATTTCATCAGCAGTTGTTTTTTAAGTTACCCCTATAAAAAGCGAAAACCTGCCAAAGTGTGCATCGCAGAGAGGCATGGCAGGTACTATTGCCTGCAAGATAGGGCATTAAAACGCAATATTCAAAACCTTTTTGCAAAAAATTTTCCATCTTTTAGTTTTAACGCTGGCTAAACAAATCAGGCTGCTCACTTACCGCTTTTTCCACTTCTTCGGCCGTTTCTTCTTCCAGTTCCGGCACTTGTTTACGATGCTTTTTGGGCAATACATTTTGATACGCTTTATAAATGGCATCGGGCAATGCGCAGAGCGTTACCCATTCCAGCACTTCTTCAAACTCTTCTGTATAAGGATACTGCCCGTTGCTGAAAACGTAAATTTTGAAAACAGGATTTTGGCTTTTTTCTTTGTTTACTGTGGTTTTAATTACTTCTACTATTTGGTCTATTACCTCTTCATCATAAATGATCAGCAGGTATTGATTTTCCTTTTGAAAACATTTTACATAGGTGCTGTTTAGCTGATAATCGCCTATGCTTTTTTGTTCGGTGTAAATATCTTCTTTGATGCAAAGCAACTCGGTAGCCAGTTTCGTAATTTGTTTTTTGTTTTTGATTGATGGATTGCGGCCCACAAACTCACTTTTATAATACCGCAGATTATTATTTGGCAATCCTTCTACCTGCACGCCTTTGCTGTTCGTATAGCCTTCAATTACTCTTTTATTGCGCTCGTAGGTTACTTCTTCGCAAATGTTGTTTTCATTGTTGGTTACTAAAATGCATTGGCGATTGCCACCATCTTCTTTATTCAATTCTACTGTAGAATGTAAAGTAGAACCTGAACCAGCAAAAAAATCTAAAACTGTTGAAGTCTTTCCTAAAGAAAAACTTAAGATCTCAGTTAAAAGCTCAACTGGTTTAGGATTGTTAAACATTTTGGGCGAATTTGGAAAAATACCTCTAAGTTCATTGGCTCCTAACCTGCCATCAAGTTCAATTAAACTTGACAACTTGGAGAGGTAGTCCTTTGCGTATACTTTTATTTCAATCAATTTATTATGATCTTCACCAAATAAAATTTTCCCTTCCTCCAATAATTTATTAATTGTAGACTCAGGAAATCTGTAGCCCATTAAAGGTTGTTTACAAGGCTTTTTTGTATTAGGATGGATTATATCATATCTATATCCCTCTTTTCCTGGATTATGAACACTTTGGCTCCCAGTATATATTCCGTCAAAATCTATATACTTATACCTATCAAGTTCACCAAGAAATTTTTTATTTTCCTTAAACCAATCTTTGTATTCTTTTTCCAGAAACTTTATACTTTGGTGCTTTCCTAATAATTCAGTTTCTATTTTTAATAAAACCTCTTTTGCATAGCTTCTTGTAGATTTCCACACTTTTTCAATTTGGTTTTTTTGTTTTGCATAACATAATATGTATTCATGCTCACTGGCAATATTAGTTGGATTATTATCGGTAACATTCTTCCAAATAATTTTCCCAACCATTTCATTTTCTCCAAATATATCATCACACAACAACTTCAACTGCGCTTGTTCGTTATCATCAATACTAATAAAAATCACTCCTTTTTCGCTTAATAATCTTTTGGCAATCCGCAAACGCTTTTCCATAAAAGAAAGCCATTTGCTGTGGCGGTAGCTGTCTTCTTTATCTACAAAATGGTCGTTGTATTTAAAATCTTTATTTCCGGTGTTATAGGGTGGATCAATATAAATGACATCTATTTTTCCTTCGTGAGTAAAAGTGAGGGCGGTTAAAGCGTGCAGGTTGTCGCCTTCGATGAGGATGTGGTTGGGTGCATCGTTGTCTGAACTATGATTTTTAGGATTTATTGGATTAGTATGATTTTCAGCTTCGAATAATTCAGGGTTTTTATTTTCCTGTTTTGTTTTCAGTAAATCTTTTGCGAGTATCCTTTTCTCTTTCAATTCTTTTAAAACCGGTAGCGATTCGCGCAATTGTTCTTCCACATCTTCGGGCTTATCTTCCCACACCAGGCCGTATTTCTTTTTGGTATTTACCAGGTTGATGAGGTAGCTTCGTTCATCAGCGGTTATTCCTTCCAGTTGTTTTATTTTTTGAATGAGGTCGGTTTTGTTCATAATTGAATTCAATAATTAATTTTTAGTTTCATCATCCATTAATCCTTCAGCAAGTTCCGTAAGTTCAATTGGTTCGTCTGCCTGATCTGTTAATGTTTCTACGTCTTTGAGTTGCCGTTGAATTGCACGGGTTCTTACACCTACCACATCATCCAATTGATTTAAACCTGTTTGAATATTTTTTTGAGCCTTGCCAAGCATTCCACCAAACTGGTTAAATTCTTTCTTTACGGCGCTTAATATTTTCCAGACTTCGCTGCTTCTTTTTTGAATGGCCAAAGTTCTGAAACCCATTTGTAAACTGTTAAGTATTACTGCCAGAGTAGTGGGTCCCGTAATAATTACATTGCAATCCCGCTGTATTTCTTCCAGTAAGCTTGCTTTGCGGACTACCTCGGCAAACAGGCCCTCGAAAGGCAGGAACATAATACCAAAGTTGGTAGTGTTGGGCGCATCAATATATTTACTGCAAATATCTTTGGCCATTTTTCTGATTACGGCATCCAAACTTTTTTGCGCATTTTCTATTAATTGCACATCGGCGGTATCATAAGCGGCCTGTAAATTCTCATACGCATCTTTTGGGAATTTTGCGTCAATAGGCAACCAGACGAAATCATTTTCTCCTTCTTTATTTGGGAATTTTACTGCAAATTCTACCCGTTCTGTTCCTCCTTTTTTAGTAACCACATTCGCTTCATATTGCTCAGGTGCGAGTATATTTTCCAATAACATGTGCAATTGCACTTCACCAAACCCGCCGCGCATTTTCACATTGCTTAATACCCTTTTTAATCCGCCAACATCCTGGGCGAGGGTTTGCATTTCGCCCAAACCTTTTTGTACTTCAATGAGTTGTTTGCCCACCGTTTCAAAACTCTGGCCGAGTCTTTCACTAAGTGTTTTTTCCAGTTTTTCTTCGACAGTAACCCGTATTGATTCAAGTTTCGTTTCGGTATTTTTGACCAGATCATTTTGTTTGTTTTCAAGCTGACCAAATTTTTCCCGCTGCAAATCATTAAAAGATTTGATATTATTATCAAAGCCAGTTTGAAAATCTTTAAAAGCAGCTATTAATGATTCGCGGATCAACCTGTTGTCTTCTTTTGATTGGTGGTTAATTTTATCCAGTTGTTCCACATTTGCTGTTGAAAAATCCTTAATATTTTTTGCCAGTTCCTCCCTGTTTGTTTTGTTATTTGCATCGGTTGTATTAACCAAATCAGTCAATTTTTCTCCAATCGTTTTATTAATATCCTTTAATGCATTTTGACTCTGCTCAGAAACCTGTTTTAACGTAGTATTTAATTCACTGCGATTATCCCTGGCGATTGTTGCATTTTCTTCCCGGTTAATCCTGAAATCTTCTTTTAAGCCTGATTGAATACTTGAAAGATTATTTTGAAGTTCTGCTATTTTGGATTTTATTTCCGGTAATTCAGAATTAGATTGATTTCTGAATACGACAATAAGAATTATTACTATCAATAAGAAAATGCAGATGGATATTAATAAAATCGTTTCCATTTAAATAAAAATTTAACTATAAGAAATATTTATTAGAAGGTTGTGTAGCGTAGCAGTTTGTCCTTCACCTTGTGAAAAAACTTCTATCATCAAATATATGAGAATCTGCTAAAAGTTGGAGGAGAAAAAATAGGAAGTGGGATTATTTATTCGTTCACTGATTCTTCTTTTTGCTCATAACCGGCGTCCCAGTGGTCCGTAACTCCCAACTACGGATGATCTGATATCTTCCACCTAATCCTGTAATTTACATCTATCAGCAGTAGGATACCTGGCCATTTGTTTCGTGATTTGCCAAATCAAAAAAAGACATCATGAACAGAATAATCATTACAGCCCGCATGGCAAAGGGGTTTATAGAAAAAGAAGTTGCTGAAGAATTGAAAATTGATGAGAATTTATACAAAGAAATTGAGTTAGGCATTTCTCCAACAACTTCCAAAATGGCCGAAAGATTAGAGAGTTTGTACGATGTACCTGCTTATTATTTTACTACTGATTACACAGACATTCAAACAGCAGTCAAAGCCTTACAAAAGCAAAAAGAAATAATAAATGAAAGTCATGATTTTCAAAATATTTCACTTCCTGCTTCCACCCATATATCAATTGCAAAAATGGGATTGGATGCTATAATTGCTAAACAGGAACAAATTCTTTTATTGATGCAGGTGAGAGAACTGCTTCATGAAAATAAATGCCTTAAAGAGTTGTACGAGGCTGCCAAGTCTAAGAATGTTGGTTAAACGCATCTGCTAAATAAAATTATTATGCTTCTGATATGTAATTTACATCTCCCCTCAGTAGGATACATACTCCATTTTTTAGTGGTTTGCCTAAAATAAAAAGTTATGGCAACCATTCCAAAATTTTTCATTCCCTTCAGTAGTCCTTATTCGCTCGACGAGGATATTGATTTCAGAGCGTTTTATCAGGGAGAAGCACTCGACTATGTGAAAAATCGCGTCATTGGATATAATGCCCAACAGCTAATTGTAGGCGTACAAAGCCAGGGGCAAAAGGAACGTAAAGTAACCTTCAATATTAGCCCTGAAGCACTTCAGGTTAGCTGCAACTGCAAGTCTGCGGAAGGTACCTTATGTGCGCATGGTTATCATGTCCTTCATGAACTTTGTTGGAACAGCAAACGGTTCTTCACCATTTTTGAACCCGGCAGCCTGGTAAGCATTGCGCTGGAAAATAAAAATCTTTTCCATATCAATTATTCCAATCCGGATAAATTTATTGTACCGGACAAATCGCTTCGGCATCTATATGATTTTAAAAAAATAGAAAGCACAGAGATGGAACAGTTATCTGCATTACCTCTTGTTGCTTTACCGGTAAGAGAAACGGAACTGGTGTGGCTACTCATTTACTCACCCTATAGTGGCAAAGATATCTTCCTATACTGGTTCCTCTTAAGGGTACATTGGACAAGGCTGGAAACAACATCAGGAATTTTGGGAAAGGCTTTGCAAATATTAATGAAAAACTGTTCATTACCAGCGACCGGAAACAGTTATATAATCTGTCAAAAGCTATGTATTCACCTGCTACTGACAGGCATAAGTTTGATCGGGAAGATCTGCTTGCTGGTGAAATGCATATCACTGAGAACTTCCATCAATGGGAACAGGCATTGCCTGTGCTTTCCGGACAGTCATTTGTTTATAAATACGATCTGGCACATATCCGGTATTTTATCAGTAATCCTCCACGCCGGAAATATCTTGAACGAATCACCATTTCAACAGACCGGCCGCAACTGCAATTTATTTTAAAAGACAAAGGCAACTATTACCAACTTTCACTGCAGTACCTGGTACACAGTGTACCATTTAAAGACCCGATTGAGGACGCGCTGTTTTTTATTTGCAACGATACAGAATACCACCTGCTCGGTTCTCTTCGCGATGCGGCTATGGTACAATGGATGAGCGGCTTTGACAACCTTATCAGCGTGTTGATACCCGGCTTTCCGGCATTTGAAAAGGAAGTACTCCAATGTATTGAAGCTATGTATCCTGTGATAAGGAAGTGAAAAATGTCCCCCGGTATTCTGCTCCAAATATGCGGATCCTTCATCATGGACAGTAACGTCTTAAAGTGAATAGTTTCATTAAAAATGTACCTTCAAACAAAAATCATCAAAAAATGAAACAACGGCTAAACCTGCTTACGCTTGGAGTAAATGATTTGCAAAAATCCATGGATTTCTTTCAAAAGGGCTTAGGTTGGAAAACAAAGGGGATTGTAGGGACTGAATTTGAAAACGGTGCCGTAGTGCTTTTCGATCTTGACAATGGAATGATACTGAGCCTCTATGAAAGAAAAAATTTAGCATGGGACAGCAACCTCTCATTGCAGGCAGAAAGCGCCACCGAATTCTCTATTGGATATTTCGTGAACAGCCGCAAAGAGGTTGACGCTATAATGGAACAGGCAAAAAAAGCAGGGGCGACAATTACCAAACCAGCACAAAAAGCTTTTTGGGGTGGTTACAATGGTTATTTTCAGGACTTAGACGGGCACCTTTGGGAAATTGGTTACAATCCATCCTGGAAAGTTGAAGAATAAAGAAGACAAGCAGGTTCCACGAACAGTTCTTCCTAAAATTGAGACGCTATAAAAACAGTTTAATTGCCTACCCTAAGCATACTTATGCAAAGCAATAGGTCGTGATTGTTGATCTGCTCAATAGTTAGGGGCCACTGAGCCTTTATATGGAAAGCAACCTGCCACCATTGGAGAAGCGATCCAGCAAAGAAATCATTTCAGGGAAAAATATCATCAATTTATGGAGAAGTATATAAAGTGTATGGAGAAGAAATAATGAGCTGATTCATCACTCCCCTGGCCAACGGCACCTAAAAAGTAACACCTAAATTTCTAAACATCGTAATTGTATTACAAAAAGAAACTCCAAAATGATTACAAGGTTCCGGAATAGCAATTCTTGCCTTCATTTGCGGATTGCTTACTTCATTGGTAACTACGGTTTGTCTGCCGTTCATTGCTGTTTCTATCAGCCACGCATCAGCCTCATCAGCATCTAAAAATTCACTAAGAGCCGCAGTATTGTAATGATGTGCTTTACCTGCAGCCCATTGTGCCAGTTGAGCATATTCTTCAATATAAACTGAAGAGTCGACAAAAAAATTTAAAGGAAGATTATTATCAATCCAATCCTTCAGGACATCGTTGCCGGTTCTTATTTCTTTGGAAACTTTATCTATGCTGCCTATTACGCCCTTAGTAGCCAAGTCCTGAATTCTGATCCAAAAAGAAGGAACTACATCAAAAGGATAATGAAATCTGTGAGCAGTGATAAAAAAATTAGAATCCAATAGATGTAACGGCATGTTCTATCGCAATTTCTTATTGATAAAATTTTGATAGCTGTCTCCATTCAGTCCGGTTAGCCGGTATGCATCGCGATAACTTAATTTTTCAGTTTGCACTGCCCTGTTTACCAGCGCCGCAAAGCGGAGGCTTACCCGGTTGGGCTGATTATTATAGAAATCTCCACCGCCTCTCATTGCTTTTATTTGTTGCCATTCTTCTTTGTACTGGTTATACCATTTAAAGAATTGCGCCCTGGAAATCTTATCAAGATCTAATGCCCTGCGGGCAATTACCAATTTACTTACCTTAAACCTTTTGGCAAGAATAGTAAAACTATTTTCATGGCACCAGGCAGTTTCAAAGGAAGTTTTTGGAACAAGAAATTCGGCAGCAATCCTGTCACAAAGTAATTCCACCGGATCATTTGCAGGTAACATATTGTTAGTATCAAAACCTGCACTCTTCCCCAACCAAATATGCGCCAGTTCATGAATTAAGGTAAACATTTTCGCTCCTTCTGCGTCGGTATTATTAATAAAAAGAAACGGAGCCCACTTATCCACCATTACAAACCCCCTGCATTCTTCAGATTCAATACGCCGGTTGGTACTATTTCCTACTATTCCATTGATCACTACTATCACCCCGGCTTCTTCTGTATGTTGTACTAATGCCGCCATTGCATGATAATTATTTCTGTAATCAGCAGCCCACTCTTTATGCAACCCAAGTGTATTGCGGATATCATTGCAAATAGTGTCACAACTATCTTTAACAGTAAACCGTCCAACAAAAGGTAATGGGGAATGTCCTTCTTCCTGTAAATATTCAGACAGCCATTGCTGCCTTTGTTGAATATTGAGAATTGTATCAAATACATTCAGGCTTACTTTATTTTGTAAAGCTCTTTCTCCTTGCCTGAAATATGGAAATGGAATTGCCTCATTCGGAGGTTGGGCTAAAAATAAATATCCGAAAGGTAAATGTACTTTTCTGGAAAAAGCCTCTAATTGTTTTACTGTGGGCTGTGCCTCTTCGTTTAACCATGCCGGCAGTTTGGGAAGTGCTGTAATTAAATCATCCAAAGTTTTACCTGCCCGGGTAATAGCCCAGGAAAGCATCTGAGGATTGATATTTACAGTGGTACTCATTGAAAGGTTAAATTTAGGTAAAGATGCCAAATTTATTTCAAAGAAACAGGAAATTGACCAACGCCATTATTTCTTCTCTTCCTGTTTTTTATTGATCAGAACTGTATCAAAAGCAATATTTAATAAGATATTCCCAGTCTCTCAAACGACGGCTTTTACAACATTTTGCATAAACACGACAAAGGGGTCTATATACATTTACTTCTACCATCTTTAAGAAGTAAGACGGATAGCGGTTGCTACAAAGGCAACATTACCAATTTTCAAAAAACTTTTTCTATATAAGGTACATGGCTTTCACAATCCCCGCCGGCATAAACGCCTTATTCATGGATTTGTGCAGGCGGCCGTTTTTATTAAAATAATATTCAAGAAAAACAGCAGTTACAATAAGGCTCCCGGAGGGCGTAGGTGTTGGCAATAATAGGATCTGCTCGGGCACCGGTTCATCATTATAATTAAAATTTAAAGAAGTACTAAAACCACCGGTCGCTCCACCCTGCTTCAAATCATAACCGCCTGTTGCGATATTACATTTCACCAAAACCGTACCGGCAGGTGCCAAAATATTTTTGGCAGGCACAAAAGCCGGTATTTTCATTTGCAGCATACCGTCAGCAGTTTTCGTTACTTCTAAAGAAACCCTCCATCTTTCTGCGACCGTATCGCTTTCTGTAAAGCGAAAGTCATTCAAAAAAGGCACGGGATCACAGGGTTGCTCCGGATCAAATCCGGACCGGAGCCAGCTGAGCAACTCCGACACCAGCCTCGTTTGCATTTTATTATCTGCCGGAAACGGGATCACCGGAAGAAGTTGTTGCCGCAGGATTTTTCCTGCGCCGGATGCTTTGCCAAATTCGGTCCCACACTTTTTCGTGGCTTTGGTCTGCCTGATGCGACCTGGCACAGAGCGCGCATAATATTTATCACCGCGTTTATAAAAAACCATGTTCTGTACCCTTCCCGTGATCTGTAAATTAATTTGTGACGGCATAATTGCATATTTTTTAATGATAAATAAGGCATCTTCTCCTGCTGGTTGAAGAATAGATACTCCCTGTCTTAAGTATGGCATCTTCATAGCATAGCCTGCTCAAGTCCGGGTTAAGTCCGGCATATCCCGGACTTAACCCGGTGTTGTACACAAGGAATCCGGTATTAAAACGTACGGAGATAGGAGTTTAGTGTTGCTTGCGGGTTAGCCTGGAATATAGTATCAGAACTGCATAAGAAATTTCACCTCTGGTGCAAATGTCTTGTCCAGTATCTAACCCGTAATTATTTCTTGTCATTAATGAAAGGAATAAATTTTAGGAGTAGCAGTCAGAATCTTTCCAGCAAGAAAAGATTCTATGATCAAATATAGGAGAATCTGCCAAAAGAGGAAGTAGAAAAAAAGGAAAATGACATTATAGGTCTCCTCATTGTTTGAAAATGGACGGATTTCCTACTTTATTTCCCCATCTTCTTTTCAACCATTCCCTTTCTTTTTTCCCATCTGTCAATAGGCTCAGGAGCGTACAATGAATTTCCTTTTTTGTCAATGATGTGAAAAGCTTTATTTAATTTGCTACTGATCTCACTGATTTTCTTAGAATGCTTGCCCAACTATTCTGTATAAAATTTCTCAAATGCTTTGATGCCTGAATTTATAATGGAAAGCTCTTTTTTATAATTCTTTTCCTTGCGATAGAAATAAAGACTTTATCTGGCATTTCAAAAAGCAAATAAAAATCCCGGTTATTTATTTGTTTGTTGAAACAGTAAATATTGGATTCTTTACAACCACGGAAGCGATATATCAAACAAATCTTTCAACGCCCGCCGCGCTGTATAATAACCACAAATTCCATGTACTCCGCCTCCTGGTGGTGTCGATGAAGAACAAACATACACGCCTTTTGCGGAAGTGCGGTATGGAGAAAGCCTTAAAGCGGGTCTTGAAAAAATCTGGCCGATAGTGGCAGCTCCGCCATTAATATCTCCTCCAATATAATTTGAATTATACATTTCTATGGCTGATGTGTTCATTACATGGCGTGCAAGAATACAATCTTTGAAACCGGGCGCAAATCTTTCCACCTGGTTTTCTATTGCGTCTGTCATATTTTGCTGCCACCCATTCGGCACATGGCAATAAGCCCACGCCGTTTGTTTTCCTTCGGGCGCTCTTGATGAATCCACTACTCCCGGCTGAACCAATAAAACAAAAGGTTTGTCAGAAACTGTATTTTGCGAAATCAAATATTCGCTTTGATATATTTCATCAAAACTTCCACCGATATGAATGGTTGTTGCTTTCCTGCATTTTTCATTGGTAAACGGAACAGGCTGCGACAATGCCCAATCTATTTTATAAACACCTTCACCATAATTATACCGGCTTAATTGCCATTTGTAGAATTTTGAAAACTGTTCTCCTGCTATTGAAAGCAATTGTAAAGGAGTTATGTCAAGCAATACAGCGCTGGATGACGGCAATTGTTTTAATGAATCAATTTTAAGACCTGTTTGAATTTCGCCACCCAGATTTTTAAAACAAGCAACGAGTGCATTGGTGATTTGTTGAGCGCCGCCTTTGGGTACCGGCCATGAATTGATATGAGCAACCGTATTTAGAACAAGACCAATTGAAGAAGTAGCCAGTTTGTTTAAAGGAAGAATCGAATGAGAAGCCATCCCGGCAAAAAGCGCCTGCGCTTCCTTTGTGACAAATTGGTTTTTTGCGAAATTTCTGCCTGAACTGATTGCCTGAAACGCAAACCTGGCTTTTGTTTCGGTAAAATTGCTGAGATGAAGCGGGCCAACAAATGCCGAACGTATGGAAGGCCATTCATTTACCAAAGGCGAAAATATTCTTTTATAATCCGCTGCATCTTTTCCCAATTCGGCAGCAGTTGATTCCACGGATGATTGAACGGTGACGACAGAACCATCATCAAATGGATGAGCAACCGCATATTCCGGCCGCAGGTATTCGAGCCCAAATCGTTCGAGATGTAACGGCTTAAAAACCGGTGAATCTTCTCCGAGCGGATAAACAGCAGAACAAACGTCGTGAATAAACCCGGGTAGTGTCAGTTCCGCAGAACGGACGCCGCCGCCTAACGTGTCTTTTCCTTCAACTAATAAAACAGAAAGACCACTACGCTGCAAAGTAATTGCGGCGGCAAATCCATTTGGCCCAGAACCAACAACAATGGCATCATAGTTTGTTTTCATTTTGCTGTTTTATGAAAATAATATCAGGTACAAAATTCAATCTAATTTTCCTGAATAAAATTTCCATTATTTTATTAAATGTTCTTTGGCAACTTTCTTGTGGATTTTTTAGATAAATATGCTGATTCTTCATGAATGCACTGCAGGCACATCAATACATCAACAATGATTCCCTTACTTTTGGGACCACGCGTAGTTATTGGCTTACACGCTTTATGATTCTTCGTTTATTGGGAATTATTTATGCGGTTGCTTTCCTCGTTTTGATCAATGAAGTCATTCCACTGATCGGTTCTGACGGACTTACACCCGTAAATATTTATTTAACTGAAATTAAAAATTCTCTTGGTTCTACCGGTACCTCTTTTATGCGGCTGCCATCGCTTTTTTGGTTCTTACATTCTGATGCTTCGTTAATTACATTTGCCTGGATTGGTTTTATTCTTTCATTGGTGGTCGTTGCCGGATATGCTAATGTTCCAATGATGACTATTCTTTGGTTTCTATACATGTCTTTCGTACATGTAGGACAGGAATGGTATGGATACGGTTGGGAAATCCAATTGACAGAAACCGGCTTTCTTGCGATCTTTCTGTGTCCGTGGTGGGAGATGCGTCCTTTTTCAAAATATCCGCCACCGTTTCTGATCATCGTTTTATTCCGCTGGCTTATCTTTCGGATCATGCTTGGATCCGGTTTGATCAAATTTCGTGGAGATGAAATCTGGCGTAACGGAACGGCGCTTTATTATCATTTTGAAACACAACCGATTCCCGGGCCTTTAAGCAGGTGGTTTCATTTTCTTCCGCATTCACTCTTAAAAATGGGCGTTTGGTTTAATTGGCTGGCAGAATTGTTTGCTCCCATTTTTGTTTTCTGGCCGAGGATTGCCCGGCACATAGCTGGCGTTATCATTGTTTTATTTCAAATAACGATTATTCTCAGTGGCAATCTTTCTTTTCTAAACTGGCTCACCATCGTTCCGGCCCTCGCCTGTTTTGATGATGGTTTCTGGGGAAAAATATTACCGGGAAAATTGGTTGAAAAAGCGAGGATTGCGCAGGAAAAATCGACTCCATCACGTTCAGTCGCAACCGCAGCATGGATCGTTACAGCGCTGGTAGTATTGTTGAGCATTCAACCCGCGTTTAATTTGATTTCTCCCAATCAAATCATGAATACTTCTTTCGATCCTTTCGACCTGGTAAACACCTATGGCGCTTTTGGTACAGTTGGCGAGGAGCGTTATAATGTAATTTTTGAAGGCACTTCAGACAAAAACCCGACTGACAGCAGTGACTGGAAGCCTTATATTTACCGGGGTTTGCCGGTTTTATTGAATAAGCGTCCTCCACAAATTGCGCCATACCAATTGCATTTGGATTGGCAAATGTGGTTCGCAAGTATGGGCACTCCTACAGAATATTTGTGGACCTATAACCTGGTTTGGAAGCTCCTTCATAATGATCCGAAAATCACGGCGCTTTTTGCTTCCAATCCCTTTAAAGATAAAGCTCCGGAATATATCAGGGCAGAATTATACCATTACAGTTTTGCAAAACCGGGAAATGTAAAGGGATTATGGTGGAAGCGGGAAAAATTAGGGAACTGGATACAACCGTTGTCTGTAAATGATTCTAGTCTTATTACTTTTTTAAAAGGGATGAAGTGGATAAAGTAAAAAAAGTTATGAAATTATTTAATGAGTAAAGTATTTGGTTTGCACTTACCAATATATTTTTTTTGAAAGAACAAATTCGCAAATTATAATTTCTGTATTTGATTCGACAAAAACGATTGTATATTTCTTCTTATAGTTCACACATTTGAAACCAAGAATATTTCTTTGTTTTTCGCGACAAAGCCTGTAACCTTTTCTGCTGTCTCCGAGTTTGGATATAAAATCATATGCTTCATCAGTAAATTTTTCGGCTGTGTCTACTAATTCACCAGACTCCAGAAACCATGAAATTTCTGCTATAGCATCAGCCGCAGATTGTCGCACGGTTACTTTTCTGAAGCCCATTTCCTGATCATTTTTTTACTGTAAGATCTTGCCTCTTCAACAGAAAATGTTTTATCTGGCTTCAATTTTAAAGCAGCCTTTTTTTGTAGCTCCTGAAAGTTTTCTTCAGGTATTAGTACATATTTTTTTTTATCAATGGTAAGTGAAGTCATGATGAATTTGTTTTACACGAAGATAAGTAAATAGCCTTTAGAAGATGAATTCGCTCATTCTCAGATTTTCCGCAGCAAAAAAAGAAATAACCGGAATTTCTATTTTTGATTTAAATCAGTTATTGTTTGAACCTTAAGTTCAATCTTGCCGAAATCTATTTTTTCAATTGATCCAACACCGGCACTTTCACTCCTCTTATTTCTGTTTGCTTCACATCATTCAATTGTTCAAAAACAGCAATCGTATTCTTTCCTTTTTTAAGCCAGCATCCCGGTAAATATAATGTTTGCTGTGGCCCCACATTCCAGTAGCGGCCCAGATTGTGCCCGTTTATAAAAACAATTCCTTTGCCCCATTTGCTCATATCCAAAAAAGTATCGCCGGTTTTAGAAAGTGTAAATGTTCCATTATAAATAACCGGCTGATTTTTCGTGTATGCACTACCGTTATGTTGCAAATCCGGTTGGTGATCCATTGGTAATTTGTACATTTTCCAGTTGCCGGTTATTTCATTTCCATCAATGGTAACCGGGCTGATGATTCCTTTGAGGTTGTGAATGATTTCTGCACCATAATTAATTCTTCCCATATTTTCTACAAGAATATCCAGTGTTGCGTTGAAAGGAATATCAATATCACAGGAATAATTTTTATAGTAACGATTTAGCTCTCCTATCCTTTTTCCATTTACATAAACAAGCGCGTAATCTCTTAATCCTTTGATTTCTAATTTGCCATTAATTGGTTGTGTAAAATGTTTGCTGTATAAAACGTATCCGTAACCCTGGTTTAAGTCTTCAAACGTTTGTGGCGTATCACTTTCCATCCGGTTAATTTTATCTTTAAAAGTAAAAAGATCAACCGATTTATCTAATTTAATTGAAGGAATTTCTATAACCGGAATCGCTGCAGGAATTGCGGGAATTTTATAAGAAACATTATCCTGGAACAATTTGCGAAGCGCCAGGTATTTCGGTGTTGCCCAGCCGGCTTCGCTGATTGGTGCGTCATAATCATAGCTGGTAATGTCCGGCTGAATATCATGTGCTTTATCATAATTAGCGCCGCTGGTAAAAGCAAAATTTGTTCCGCCATGAACCATGTAAAAATTAAAAGAAACACCCGCTTTCAGATATTTTTCTGTTTGCTTAACCACACTTTCTGTAGAAACTTTTTGAAATGGCTCCGCCCAATGATCGAGCCATCCGGGATAAAATTCAGCAACCATATAAGGACCTTTTCCGCCATGATATTCATCGACCACTTTTTTTAGATTATCAATATTGTCTTCTCCGTTTGCTGTGGGCAAAGCGCCTTCAATTGTACCACCTTTAAACAACCAGCTTCCATCAGAAGTAAATAACGGCACATCAAATCCTGCGTCTATCAATTGTTGTTTGATGGCTGCGCTGTATTTTTTATGTTCTTCCAATGGAATATCTTTTCGCTGAGCCACATAAGAACCAAATTCATTTTCGGCCTGCACCATAATGATCGGGCCGCCATGCGTTACCTGCAAATCCTTCACTTGTGAAGCAAGATGATTGATATATGTTCTGCATGAATCCAAAAAGGGTTTGTTATAAGAACGGATCACCAAATCCTTTTCATTTTGTAACCACCACGGATAACCGCCAAACTCCCATTCGGCGCACGCATACGGGCCCGGACGAAGAATCACAAACAATCCAACTTCCTGTGCGGTTTTTACAAACTCAGCAATATTCCGGTTATCTGTTTTCCAATCCCAAACGCCCGGCGCTGTTTCCTGGTAATTCCAGAAAACATAAGTAGCTACGGTATTCAATCCCATTGCTTTTATCATTTGCAAGCGCTGTTTCCAATAAGCTTTTGGTACCCGTGCAAAATGCATTTCGCCGGAATGAATCTGAATTGGTTTGCCATCATAAACAAAATTTCCGTTCTTGATTTCGAATGTATGTTTTTGCTGGGCAAATGATGCTGTTGTTAAAAAAAGAAAAAAGAAAGGCAATAAAAAAAACTTCTTCATGTATTTATTTTTAAGGATAATATTCCTGTTTTCAAACTTAGTAAAATGAATCGGGAATAAATCAGGCAAACGATTGCGGATATTGTTTTACCTGCAACAAGCAAAGAAATAATGAAGATTCATATTTCTAAACAAGTTATAGTATTTCAGTCGTTCGACTCATAAGGAATGAAACGCAGGCAATCGGTTGCGTTCGATTAAATCCGCTGCATTTATTATTTTCACCAAACGATTCGTTATTTACAAGATGCTTTCATCTTTTCAAAATAGATTTGCTTTTTATGACTTCAAAAATATCTTCCTTGAAAAAGAACTTCATTTTCCTTCTGTTCATTTTTTTATTTCAAACCGCGTTTTCACAGACAAATAAAAAAAACAATCCGGTTCCTACACAATCACAGCTCGCGTGGCAGGATATGGAATATTATTTTTTCGCGCATTTCGGGCCAAATACTTTTACTGGCTTGGAGTGGGGAAAAGGCACAGAAAAGGCAGAAGTGTTTGATCCGAAAGATCTGGATTGTGATCAATGGTGCCGCATTGCAAAAGCTGCTGGAGCCAAAGGAATTATGATCACGGCCAAACATCATGACGGATTTTGTTTATGGCCCAGTAAATATTCAACGCACACGGTGAGAGAAAGCCAATGGAAAAACGGCAAAGGTGATGTGCTGAAAGAATTATCGGCAGCGTGCAAAAAATACGGCTTAAAATTCGGTGTGTATCTTTCACCGTGGGATCGGAATCATCCTGCTTATGGTACCCCAAAATACAATGATGTATTTGTAAATATGTTGAAAGAAATTTTTACAAACTACGGCCCTATCTGGGAACTCTGGTGGGATGGTGCAAACGGCGAGGGACCGAATGGGAAAAAGCAAGTTTATGATTTTGCACGATTTGAAAAAGTGGTAAGAAAGCTTTCTCCGAACACAATTATCTTCAGCGATATTGGACCGGATGCCCGTTGGTGTGGAAATGAAAAAGGATATGCAGGAAAAACAAATTGGGACTTGTTGGATACCGCCGGTTTTAAAAGAGGAGCCGGAGCGCCGCCAACTGATACGCTGAACCAGGGGAATGTTTGGGGCAAAAATTTTATTCCCGCAGAATGTGACGTGAGCATCAGGCCGGGTTGGTTTTATCATCAAAAAGAAGATTCACTGGTAAAGACACCACAACAGCTTTTTGAAATTTATTCAAAAAGCGTAGGCCGCGGTGCGAATTTAATTTTGAACGTACCTCCGGATCAAAGAGGATTGATCTCTAAATATGATTCCGCTTCATTGATGGCTTTTAAAAAATTAAGAGAGGAAAGTTTTGCGAATGATCTTTCAAGAAAAGGGACTTCATTTTTCGTAAATAATAAGAAAAAAACTATTGCAGTAAATACGGATTATAGCAACAATAAGATTTTGGAAAGGATTACTGCTCCACATTCACAATCAATCGAAATTGAATTTAAAAATGCTCAAAAAATGAATTGCATCGTTCTTGAGGAGGACCTGAAAGAAGGGCAAAACTGTGCAAAATTTACAATTCAATTATTAAATAAAAATAAAGAGTTAATTAAAGAAATCAACGGTACAACGATTGGCCATAAAAGAATCTTAACCTTTCCTGAAACAGAAGTTCGCGCAATTAAATTTTCTATCCAATCACAAAAAGAGCCTACAAGAATCGGGGAAATTGAAAGTTATTTTATTGATGAAAAGTTGATTGAAGAATAAAGCAAGTTGATCAGACCTAACAGGTTTTTGAAACCTGTTAGGTCTTTGTATGATATTAAAGTAATAAATCTATTATCTTTGTTTTAATGAAAAGCAGCGAGCTATTAGGATATTAAAGAAAGATGGCTGGTTTGAGATAAGGCAAAGTGGAAGTCATATTACAATGGCTCATCCCATAAAAAAGGGCAAAGTAATTATACCATTCCATTCATCCAAAGAGGTAAAAAAAGGGCTGCTTAACGGAATTTTGAAAGAGGCGGAAATAAAAACAACAAAAAGATGAAAAAACCCAAAATCACAATGACGATCCTTAAGGAGGATACTGGATATAGCGCTACTGGCAAAGTAAATGATACCTTTCTTGCTACCCAAGGCGATACTTTTGATGAACTGAAAGACATGATTTTAGACGCTGTAAATCTTGCTCTTGAAGATTTGGGATTTAAGTACACTATTGATGAAATACATTTTAAATACGATCTTGAAAGTTTCTTTGATTTCTACAAAGTAATTAATGCAAAGGCACTTTCCGAAAGAATAGGTATGAGCCAAAGCCTTCTCGCACAATATACCAATGGCATCAAAAAACCATCGCCGAGTCAAACCAAAAGAATTCTTAAAGGCGTGCAGCAAATAGGCAGAGAGCTAACCGATGTTCGTTTTTTATTATAAAACAAAAAGAAAAAAATGCTTTATTTCTTTGTTTACTGTCGTTGTAAATGCTTATCTGAATTTAAATTTGTACAATGACAACAATTGAAAAATTAAATAAAAACAAAATTCAAATATTAAAGATCGATAAATCTTTGGAAAGATTAAGGGGCAAAAATCTGTTCCCTGAGAAACTTTCAAAAGCTAATGAAGTAATTGCAAGAGTTGGACTTCCAAAACAAAAATGAGAATCACACATTTTCATTTCCCTTTCGTCATTCTTTCTTCACTTTTTATGAACGGTAATATTTTTGGATAAACCAGAGAATGTTCTATTTTTTTTCGGAGTACCTTGCGCCCCGAATGAACGTTCAATCGGAAACAGCAGATAAAAGAAAGGCAATTTTACAAACCACTTTAGAGTTAATCCGGCAATATGGCTTGCAGGGAACCCCTATCAGTTTGATTGCTAAAAATGCCAACGTAGCCGCCGGAACCATTTACCATTATTTTCAAAATAAAGAAGCGATCATCTCGGAACTTCACAATGTGATCCGGGAAGAAATGCTTGCCGCCATGTTTACTGAAAAAAATGAAGGAAAGGATTTTCGTTCTCAATTTTTTAGCGGCTGGACAAATCTTTGCAGGTATTTTATCGCCAATCCGGGCAGTTTGATTTTTATACAACAATATAACAGTGCACCCGATTTTAAAGGTATAAAAAAGAAAAACAATAAAATTCCGGTTGATAAATTCAGCGAGTTTTTTCAATCGGGAATGGACAACGGATACCTAAAAAAAATGGAATATAATTTGGTGGCCTCTGTCGTATTTGGCGCTATCATGGCAACGGCGAAATATCATATCAGCGGACGTTTTGACTATACGGATGGCGATTTGTGCAAGATAGCCACCATCATTTGGGACGGAATTAAATTACAAGGAACAAAAGAGAAAGAATGAATTATCAGAAAATAAAAAGGAATAAAACGCTGTTGATTTTTGTCGTAATAGTATTCTCCGGTAATATGTTGCATGCGCAAACAAATGATTCTTTGCCCGCACTTCACGATGCGACTTTGCAAAACTGCATTCAATACGCCATTCAGCATAATCCGGATATCCAAAATGCAAAAATCAACCAGGACATTACAGAAACGATCATCAAAAGCAAATTAGCCGATTGGTATCCCCAGGTGAATTTTAATTATAATCTTCAGCATAATTTTAAATTGCCAACGCTCAATTTTAACGGAAATATTGTTCATACAGGAACACAAAATACTTCAGGTGCTGATTTCGGTGTAACACAGAATATTTTTAACCGGGATGTGTTGCTCGCTTCACGAACTTCAAAAGATGTGCGCCTCGCCGCCAGTCAAAATACTAAGGAACAAAAAATAAACCTGGCTGTCGAAGTGAGTAAAGCTTTTTATGATATTATTCTTACTGTGCAGCAGTTGAAGGTAATTGAAGAAGATATCGTTCGCACCAATCAAAGCCTGAAAGACGCGTATTATCAATACCAGGCAGGCATTGTAGATAAAACAGATTATAAAAGAGCCACCATCGCTTTGAATAATGCGAAAGCGCAACAAAAATCGGGGGAAGAATCTTTAAAAGCAAAAAATGCGGCTTTAAAAGCGTTGATGGGGTATCCCGACACCAGACTTCTTGACCTGTCTTATGATACAACTCAAATGGAGAGAGAAATTTATTTCGATACCACACAAATTGTAGACTATAATAACCGCATTGAAATTCAGCAACTGGAAACACAGAAAAAATTGCAGGAATACAATTTACAATATTATAAATGGAGCTTTTTGCCGGATGTATCTGCTTTTGGAAATTATAATCTGAATTTTCTCAACAACCAGTTTTCAAAATTATATGCGCAATCGTATCCAAATTCCTATGCGGGAATCACGCTATCAATACCGATTTTCCAGGGAGGGAAAAGATTGCAACAAATAAAACAGGCACAGTACCAGATCGTTCAGGCCAGTAATGATATTCGCAGTTATGAAAATACAGTTAATACGCAATATGAAAACGCACTCGCTTCTTACAAAAGCAATTTGTATAATTATTTAAGCCTTAAAGAAAATCTTTCACTGGCGAGTGAAGTGTATGACGTAATCCAATTGCAATACCGTTCGGGAGTAAAGGCATATTTGGATGTGATTACGGCTGAATCGGATTTACGAACTGCACAAATCAATTATTATAACGCACTCTACCAGCTTTTATCGAGTAAAATAGACGTGGCACAGGCATTAGGAACTATCAATTATTAAATAAAGACAAGCATGAAATTATACCAACATATATTTTACATTTTTGCAGCGGCAATAATATTTTCTTCGTGTTCAGATAAAAAAAATCCGCAACAGCAACAAGGGCCACCACCGGCTGTTCCGATTACGGTAGCGACGGTTTCTTCGACCAATGCGGTTTATTATGATCAATATCCGGGAACGATCAATGCATTGGATCAGATTAATCTGACACCACAGGTGAGTGGATATATCACCGGAATTTATTTTAAAGACGGACAAAATGTAAAAAAAGGACAACTTCTTTACACGATAGATGCACAGATCTATAAAGCGAATTATCAACAGGCGATTGCCAATTTGCAAGTGCAGCAAGCGAATCTGGTGAAAGCGGAGAAAGATGCGGCGCGTTACAATGAACTCGCGCAACATGATGCAATTGCAAAGCAACAAGTTGATTACGCCAATGCTACTTTGGATGCTACAAAAAAGCAAGTGGCAGCGGCTCAGGCTAATGTTGCAAGCCTTCATTCCAACGTGCAATTTGCGAATATTTATGCGCCGTTAACCGGTACGATCGGTATTTCGCAAGTAAAAAAAGGAACTGCGGTGGTTGCAGGACAAACTGTTTTAAATACGGTGTCGACAGATAACCCGATCGCTGTGGATTTCACGGTTGACCAAAAAGACATTTACCGTTTTACTGAATTGCAACAAAATAAAAATAACGTTGCCGATTCTACTTTTACGATTGCTTTCGGAGATGATATTTATCCATATCCGGGAAATATCAGTGTGATCGACAGGGCCGTGGATCCGCAAACAGGAACCATAAAAGTCCGGTTAAGTTTCCCAAATCCAAAAGACATGTTGAAAGCCGGAATGAATACTACCGTGAGGGTTAAAAATACAGCATCGAAAAATGCAACCATCATTCCTCACATTGCAGTAAACGAACAATTAGGCGAGTTTTCAGTTTTTGTATTGGGCGATAGTTCAAAGGTGCATGAACAACAGGTTGTTTTAGGTACTGTAATAGGCGATAGTATTATTGTAAAATCAGGTTTAAACCCTGGTGAAAAGATCGCAGTTCAGGGAGTTCAGAATCTACATGACGGTACCGTTGTTAAAGTAAGCGGTGAACAAGGTAAATAAACTGGATTTAGGTTTTAGAAATTTATTCAAAAAATGATCGCAGAAACTTTTATAAAAAGGCCGGTTACGGCAATTGTAATATCAATCGTCATTGTGCTGGTTGGTATTATTTCAATAACCAATCTTCCTATAGCTCAGTACCCTGATATATCGCC